>JGI20151J14362_10002348_pt1 | contig 13410 bp, 10 predicted proteins | sample COG_01_FD_14362 | JGI IMG/M metagenome (IMG submission 14362) | reverse complement strand
GATTGGTCTTGGACTCCAACGGAGTATTTAGACAATCCATTTGTTCCTCAGCCTACAGTTTTAGACTTTGATGGACAATCTACGGCATATACTTTGTCTGTTGAGCCTATAGGTTTTGACAATTGTGCAGCGACAGATGTTGTGATGGTATTGCCAGGATTCGAGTATGAAGTAACTGATCAACAACCGTCTTGTTTAGCTGATGATGGAGTTTTAATAGTTTCCATTAACGAACCGTTAAGTGAAGGTCCATTTACAATAGAATTTTTTGAAGGGGGAATTCTTCAGGAATCTTTAGAGTTTGATGGCAATGATTATGTCCTTCAGAACTTAACTCCTGGATTATACAGTGTTGATTTATTTGACGATACTGGTTGTCTGTATTCATATGAATTCGAAATGCTAGATCCAGTTCCTATGCAAATTGAAACAAGCTCTGATGAAATTATTTGTTTATCTGCAGCTGTTGTACTTGAGGCTTGGTCTGATCAAGATCCTGCTGATGTTTGGACTTATCATTGGATAAATTCTATTTCTGGGGATACTACTTCAACAGTTGATGGAAGTTTTGTAGCCAGTCCTCTTTCTAGTACTATTTATACTGTTTTTGCTACTGACCCTAATGGTTGTCCTTCTGATGATGAGCAGATCAACGTGAATGTGTTAGGTGAATTGATAGCGGATTTACAAGGAACTGATTTCATATGTAGCGGAGAAGAGGCTCAACTCGATGCAAGCGGGTCATTCGGAGGAAGTGGTGCTGGTTATCACTACACTTGGTTATGGGAAGGCAATCAATTAGGAGCCTTGGAAAATAGCATAGAGAATAACGCGCCTCCTTCGTCGGGGGTGTATTGTGTGATTGTTAATGATGATTGTGAGACCCCACCTTCAGAGGCATGTATGCTTGTTACAATTGAATCTCCCATTGAGGTGGACTTTGTTGCAGACACGACGAAAGCTTGTGGAAATGGAGCTTTTGTGTTCACGAATTTGATCGACCCATCATTGATTACAACGAGTGTTTGGGAGTTTGGGGATGGAGCTATGACTGCTGAAATGAACACTGACCACATCTATGAGACTCCAGGTTTTTATACTGTTACGCTAACCATTAATTCTCTCGCTGGTGGTTGTGAGTACTCTGCGTCTAAGGAGTCGTACATCAATATTTACCCTTTACCGATGGTGGGTTTCTATGCGAACCCTCAACCTACAACTGTACCTAATACGACGATAACTTTTGATGGGTTACAGAGTGATAATGTTGTTAGTTGGCTATGGACTTTTAACTCGTATAACCCTCTTGGATTCGCAATTGTTGAGGATCCTGTGTTTACTTTCCCTTATGATAGAGGTGGATTTTATCCTGTGAAATTAGAGGTTGAGGATATCTTTGGTTGTACTAACCAAGTAACTCGTGAGATAGAAATACGTGATTTATTTAATCTCTTCATCCCAACTTCTTTCACACCTAACAATGACGGTACAAATGACGCTTTCTTTATCCAGGGTTCAGATATTGACCCAGATAGATTCGAGCTTCAAATATTCAACCGCTGGGGAGAGGTTGTGTTTGAAACGACCGACATGAACGAAGTTTGGAATGGTAAGGTTGGAACAGACGGAGAATATTTTTCGCGCAACGGAACGTATACGTACCGTGTTGAAGTTCACAGTATAAGTGAGGAAAGCTGGAGGAAAGAAGTATTCGGATATGTAATGCTTATTCGCTAATCACACGAATGAAGCAGTGATGTTATTCGCTGTCATTAAGATTTAGGAGTTCGTCCATGGTGCCAGTTGCTACGCTGTGATAATTGGGACGAGCTTTTTTGTAGATGCTTAAAGCCATATTTGTTTGTTCTGTGTCAAGCAAAGCCTTGTAAAGTGGAGTTAAAAACTTTCTTCTACCCACATTGATAAGGAATGTCTCTAGACGATCGTAAGAAGCCTCGTGCCCCTTTAAAACGGCCTGTTCTAACCAAGCGAAAAGAACTTCGTTGTTGCCGGTTGATGAGATTTTAAATGTAGTATTTAACTCATCCAGTTTTGCCACACTTACAGATGACGGGATGCTCTTTAAAAATCTGTACCGCTCTTGGTATATCCAATCGTTCCAAAGCAAGTCTGAAGTAGCCATTCCGCCAGATGCCCAACTCGCCACGGCGATATCTACTTGCTCAATTCTGTCGCTTTGAATTTTTGGGCAGTTGTCAGGAAGGCCTGCGCCGTCTATCCAAGCTGTGAGATTAACTGCATTGCGAGTTGCTTCATCTGTGAGAAGATTACTTTCCAAATATTCGATGAAATTATCAGTATCCATTACCTTAAATGCGTGCTTTGTGAAGTACTCAGAGAGGAAAGCATCGAATGGAGCTCTTCCAACAGTTTCTTCAATCATGCGAAGGAATAGAAACCCCTTGTCGTAGGCAATAGCTGTCATTCCGTCATCTGGATTGCGACCCTTTAAATGAAGGCGAAGATGAGTGTCGTTTGGGCTTAAATCCGACAATTCATTGACTAATCCTCTATAGCTGAGGCTGGCAAGCATTTCACTTATATCTCGGCCGTAAACGGCTTCCATAATTCTTTGCTCGAAATACACTGTGAATCCTTCGTTAAGCCAAAAGTCATCCCATGTAGAATTTGTCACTAAGTTTCCGCTCCAGCTGTGAGCAAGTTCGTGTGCAACCAAGCTGACCAGGCTACGGTCACCTGCGATAATCGTGGGTGTGGCAAATGTTAAGCGTGGATTCTCCATCCCGCCAAATGGGAAAGCTGAAGGCAGAACTAACAAATCGTAACGCTCCCAAGCGTATTTCCCGTAAAGGCTTTCAGCTGCAACAAGAAGATCTTCCATCTCTGAAAATTCATACTCTGCTGCGTCGATAAGGTTGGGAGTGGCATAAACACCAGTGTGTTCACCCACACTTCTAAACTCTACATCTCCAACAGCGAGGGCTAGAAGGTAAGAGGGGATGGGTTGGTCCATCACGAAGGTATAGTGTCCTTCAGCGTTCTTTTCTGTGGGATTCACGGCGCTCATCAGCGCCATTAAATCTTTAGGTACATCAACAGTAGCGTTGTAAGTAAAACGTATTCCAGGGGAGTCTTGACAAGGGATCCAAGTTCTTGCGAGAATGGCTTGGCTTTGTGTGAATAAGAATGGGTGTGTATTTTCTGATCCTTCGACCCAAAGGAAGGCATCGGCTCCCGGTTGTGTGTTGTAATTTATACTCACCTTTTTCGTTGAAGGTGTGATTTCTATACTTAGAGGAGATCCGATGAACTCTTGTTCCTCTCCTATATTGAATGGGCTGTCTTTTCCGTCAACCTGTACGCTGAGGATATCTAACTCACGTATGTCTAAGATAACTTTTTCAGCATTGTCAGATGTTTCGAGATCGAAAGTTGCTGTAGCAGCAATGGTGCGAGACTCGAAATCTACGACAGCGTTCCAATCGAGGTGTGTTACAACAGCTTCTGCAGGTTTACTATAACTGTGGTGGTCTGTGGCTCTTTTCATATTGAGTATTGCTTCTTTTTTTGTGCTCGAGTTATCTGTCGAGGTCGAGGTTGTCGAGTTTTCACAACTAGCTATAGTAAGTAAGCCAATTGTAATAAGGCTGATTTTGAGTAGGTTCATTTATTAAAGTTTTTTAAAGCTCTTCCTGTTAGGACAAATAAGATAGTGCCGAATGCTGTTTTAACGAGCAGTCCAGGCATGAGGACTTTCACGGCAGTAGAAATATCAAGGGAGGTAGGGGTGAGGGCGTCTTGAAACCCAAGGCCCAAGATTAGAATTATCGTTTGGGCTAAAAAAAGAATAATACTTCCAGTAATAAATTCATATTTGACGAAGTTCGTTTTTTTAGAGGCGTAGTTTGCAGCCTCACCAGCGAATAACGCTGCGATGGGGAAGGACAAGAGAAAGCCACCAGTCGGGCCTGAAAAATGGAGCCAACCTGAAGCGCCGCCATGGAAAACAGGAGCTCCTAAGCCACCCACTAACAAATATAAACCTGTAGCCACAACACCGACTCGACTACCAAACAGAAAACCAGAAAGCACAACTAGGATAGATTGTAGAGTTATTGGGAACCCTTGAGTTAAGTCTAACTCTATGGACCCTAAGAGCGCCATTGCCGAGCATGATATCACAACATAAATTGCGTCGTCATAATGGATATTTCCCGTGAGTTTGATGTCAGATCGAATCATTTTTATGAGTGTTACTCTCTTTCGAAATTCTGCTTCCCAATTGACTTAAATTCTACTTCGTTATTTTCCCTGTTTACGTCTGCTTGAAGGAGTAGTGGGTCGAGAGTGATTTTCGAGATGCGTTTCCCTAGGGTTGGGATTTCTAAAGTATAAGTAGGATTCGTCCAAGGCCAATCTTCAGCAAGGATCTCACCTTTATCCATCGCCCGATTCCCTCTCATGATCACCAGTGGAATATGGAAGCTTGATGACGTGCCGTCTTCGAAAGTCACCTTTACATCTTGGGGCATGGGCATGATGCCTATTTTCTCAAGGATGATTGTACTCTTCTTTTTATTTGTAGCTACTTTACTTATTGCGTAGTCTATCGTGTGTGTGGTGTTTACGAAGTAATCGAAGTACCAATCGAGTTCTATGCCTGATGTGTGTTCCATGACTCTCTTAAAGTCTGTGGGGCCAGGGTGTTTGAAAGACCAAACTTTAAAATATTCCTTCATTCCTTCATTCCTCATCTTCTCACCTATGATAGCTCCGAGTTGCTCGACAAGTACTTCACCTTTAGAATAAGCAGCCACTCCATAAGCTCGGTTTGTAGTGTAGTGATCGGCATGAGTGCTCATAGCTTCTTCGTTTCCACTAAGTGCTTGTTTAATGTATCCGTAATAAGAGGATGAGTGAGATCCTCCAACACGCTCTTGAGACATTTCACGTGGTGAAATAATCTTCATGCACTCAGATTCAATCCACGAAGTAAATCCTTCATCCATCCATTCGTATAGCGCTTCGTTAGTAGCTACAACTGCTTGGAACCATGAGTGCGCCATTTCGTGTACGGTTACACCTACAAGGCTGGGAAGTGAACGATTGGCAGTGATTAGAGTGATCATAGGGTATTCCATACCACCATCTCCACCTTGTGCTATTGTGTATTGTGGGTATGGATATTCTCCTATAAAATCGTTGAGGAATCTCATGGCTTGAACAGCAAATCTTGGCAGTTGGAGCCAAACCTCATCATACTCGTCATTGTGAGTATATACGAAATTCATCTTTGTGTCTTTGCTTACAGAAACGCTTTCATAAACCAGGTCGGGATCAGCAACCCAAGCGAAGTCAATCACGTTTGAAGCTTTAAAGTGCCAATCACCAGTATTTTTTGACTGTTCAGGGGTGTTTTTAGAAATTCCAGTTGCGGCAACATTGTATCCTTCAGGAAGGTGAATTTTCACATCGTAATTACCCCAAACACCATGAAACTCTCTTCCCACGTAGGGGTGAGAATGCCAACCCTCGTGGTCGTACTCACAGAACTTAGGGTACCATTGTGTCATACTTAGCTCTATGCCTTCTTTATTCATCCAGCCTGAGCGTCTTATTTGTCGAGGCACTTGCGCTTTCCAACTCATCTGGAAATTTGCATTAGTACCTGATACTATTGGTGTAGGTAAATCCACGACCAATATCGTTTCCTCTATCGTGACAATGCAAGGCTCACCATCCATCGTTAGGATTACATCTTTAATCCATCCCCACTCTTCTTCAGGTAGTTCTGATATCCTTGAGCCAACACGAGAGTCTGGATCAGAGATATTACGAGATCTTACATCCATCATACTGCCCGGTTGGAACGCATTGAAGAAAGCGTACATAAAGACTTTATTTAAATCGTCGGGGCTATTGTTTTCATATAGAACATCCATCTTTCCGTCGTACTGATGGAGATCAGTGTCAACGGTAATTTCCATATTGTAGCTCACTTTTTGTTGCCAACCGGGATACTGCGCAAACGTAGAGCTTGTAAATAGCAGGAGAATTGTAGAGAATATAAATGCTTGTGTAGGTTTCATTTTTGGGAGTCTTGTAAATCCTCGAAAATTTGATTTAATCTGCTTGGACTAAATATAGAAACGTAAGATAGTGATGGATATTCTTTTTATGAAACCAAAGCATTTTGAGCATACTTTACATGCTTAATTTAGACCTCAGGGCGATCATCTTCAGAATAACAACGGCAGCTTCTATGCCTTTGTTACCTAGGACGCCTCCAGATCTCGCTTCGGCTTGTTCAGCGTTGTCGTCTGTTAAAACGCAAAAAGCTACGGGTTTCCCAGTTTTAAGATTTACATTTTTAATACCTGATGTCGCAGCTTCACATACGTAGTCGAAATGAGCTGTTTCTCCTCTGATTACGCTCCCTATGGCAATCACTCCATCGACACTTTCGAGGAGCATTTGGGAAGCAAGAGGCAGTTCAAAAGTGCCAGGGACGTAAACGATGGTTATCGAAGATTCTGGAACGCCACATGCTAATAACACATTTTTAGCTCCTTCTAACATACCATTTGTATACTGAGAATTCCACTCAGAAACAGCGATGCCCACCTTGAAGTGGGCACCGTCAGGTAGATCCTTTGGATTGTATACGCTTAAGTTATTACCGGCCGTAGCCATATCTTTAAAAATTATAGTGAAGCTCTGAGAGCAACAGCTTTAGTATACATTTTACTGTTGGGATGATTTTCTTCAATGTGAGAAAGAATCGACTTTGCTTTAGAAGAATTGCCTAACTCGATGTGAGTTAAAGCTTCCTTATAGTGGTATGTTGGTGCAAGAACCTTAGCAGCTAAACCCGCATCAGCAGCTTTTGCCGCCTTGTTGTAGTAATCAGCTGCGTGAGTGTAATCTCCAAGGTCAGAGTAGCAATCAGCCATTCCAGCAAGAGACATAGGTGATAAAACATCATCACTAAAGTTGACTTGGTCGAATGCTGCAATAGCTTCTTCAAATAACCCAGCATCACGATTGATCACACCTACTTGGTATGCAGCTCTGCTACCAGCGTTAGTTCCAGAGTGTTCATCCATAATCTCCTCTAGTCCAGCAGAAAAACCATCGCCAAATTGAGCAAGATCTAAAGAGTCAATAGAGAAGTAGTGCTCCGCTTGAATAATCGCTTCTTCAGCTGCGAGTTCTGCAGGGTCAGAAATTAAAGTTTTGTATCCCATAAACGCAATGATGATTACTGCAGCACCTCCGAGGATGAGCGTAAGTTGGTTGCGATTCTTATCTACAAACTGCTCTGTTTTTGTGTACACCTCATCAACGTTGAGGATGGTATCGTCTTTTTTCTTAGCCATGGTAAATTTTAATTCCTTTTCTAGTAGGATTGAGGATGCAAAAATAAGAAATTCGCACTATGCAATTAAATTCTCTCCAACTGATTAATTTTAAAAACCATTTAAGTGGTGATTTAAAGTTTGGAAAGCAGGTCAATTGCCTTCTTGGAGACAACGGTTCAGGGAAGACTAACATCCTAGACGCCTTGCATTACCTATGTTTTTGTAAAAGTTATTTTAATCCTATAGATTCTCAAAACATTTCTCACGGAGAGCCTTTTATGATGATAAAAGGTGTCTTTAATCATCACGAAAATGAGGAATTCGTTAGTTGTGGAGTAAAACGCGGTGCAAAAAAGATGTTTAAAAGGAACGAAAAGTCGTATTCTCGACTTCTTGAGCACATAGGTAAATTTCCTGCTGTCATGATCGCGCCTGACGATTCTGAAATTGTAAGGGAGGGGAGTGAAGTGCGAAGAAAATGGATGGATGGAGTGATATCACAATATGATAGAGCTTATTTAGAAAAGCTTATTGACTATAAAAAGGCTGTTTACCAAAGAAATAATCTTTTTAAATACTTTGCAGAAAATAGAATATGGGATCCAACTCTTATTGAACCTTGGGACGCTCGGATTGCTCCCAACGCTGTATTTATCGCTCAATCAAGAATAGAGTTTATTAAAGATTTCCTTCCTGTATTTATTAAGGTTTACAACGAAATTAGTGGGGGAGAAGAAGAGGTCAGTCTGGAGTATATCTCCAATGTTTCAAATAATGAGGATGAATTCATTGAGTTATTAAAGACTTCACAGGAAGACGATAGGAGGCTTAGACGGATGACGTGTGGTGTACATAAAGATGATTTGGCTTTTAAAATTGGAGGTTATCCACTGAGAAAATTCGGAAGCCAGGGTCAGCAAAAGACCTTCCTTGTCGCCCTGAAACTTGCGCAGCTAATGTTTTTAGAGAAGGTGACAGGCGTGAAGCCCATACTTTTGCTCGACGACATCTTCGATAAAATTGATGATAAGCGCGTGAGAGCTTTGATGAGTAGGGTAACTGATGGGACTTTTGGTCAAATCTTTATTACTGATACCCACCTGGGACGAATCCCCGAAATGTTTAAATCTATTGGAGCGGATGTTCGTGTTTTTGAAGTAATTAATGGAGAAGTCAATATCTTAGACGCATGAAGATGCCACCCAGCAGGAAAAACCGAACGCAGCCGCTTAGTGCTGTGATTGATAAGTTTTTACAGCTAAACCGCATGCACTCTAAACTCGATGAGGTAGAGGTAGTTCTAGCGTGGAAAGAGGTTTTCGGTGATGTTATCCATAAAAAGACACGCCATCTTATGCTTCAGCAAGATGGCACTCTGCTTATTTCTCTCAATAGTGGTCCTTTAAAAGAGGAGTTTAATCACGAAAAAGCAAAGATTATTAAAATGCTCAATGACCATTTAAAAAGAGATATTGTGAAGAAAGTTAGAATTAGATAGTGATGAACCATAAGATCATTCTTCTTGTTATTTCAATTACGGCTCTACTAATTGCTGCATTCGCAACGCGTCCACTTTTTATTCATACGGATGCCAACCCTTTCCACGGTAGGACTTTCGTTAGTGCCTACGGTGGGTTGCCGGACACACTGAATTCGCTTTTCACGGGAAGTGGTAAGTGTGCAGGATGTCATGGTTCAGATCCTAACTTCCTTGCTTCCATTCCTGGCCAAACATTCCCCGCCATTGCAATGCCTGGTGAATGGGATATTAACCCTACTGACTTCTGGAGAAGTTCGATCATGGCGAATTCAGCCAAGGATCCTTTTTGGCGTGCTAAGGTTTCTCACGAAGTGGCTGTGAATCCTCAACACCAAGCGGAATTAGAGGATAAATGTACTTCTTGTCACGCTCCGCTTGGAAATTTCGGTGCTGAGCACATGGGCATAAATCACTACACCATGGAGATGTTGATCTCTGATTCATTGGCCCTTGACGGTGTTAGTTGTGTCGCATGTCACCAACAATCTGCTGACAGTTCTGGGTTTTCATTTAGTGGAGACATGAAATTTGATTCTGCCGTCATCTATGGTCCATATGGTATAGGTGAGGATGAGCCCCTGCTATATGATCTCCCGATGAATACATACACCGGTTACGAGATTATGCATGGTGCTCATATGGTAAATAGCAATGTATGTGCTGATTGCCATACATTAATCACGAATAGCGTTGATCTCGAGGGCAATTTAACTGGGGAGATTTATGTTGAACAGGCGACCTATCACGAGTGGGTAAACTCCGCTTTCTCAGGTGAAGGTGTTGAAATCCCCGTAGAGTTTGAAAGCCAAGAAGCCAGTTGCCAATCTTGTCACATGCCTAGAATCGAAGATCCAGTCATTATCTCATCTGGCTATGCTTTCCTCGAGCCACGCACCCCTTTCGGACTCCATACTCTTGTTGGAGCGAACACTGCCATGCTAGAAATTTTACGAGACAATGTAGAGGAATTAGGGTTAACCGCTACTGCTGAACAGTTCGACTCTACAATCGCTTATACGAGAACTATGTTGTTGGAGCAATCTATTGAATTAGAAGTCTTCGAAAACCTTAATAATGAAAGCTTAGAGTTGTCGTTTTCGGTCTTAGTTAAGAACAAAGCTGGCCACAAATTTCCTTCGGGATATCCTGCTCGTAGAGCTTTCATCGAGGCGATTGTCGTGAGTAATGATGATACACTTTTCCACAGTGGGAAAATGGATGCTTCGGGATCTCGAATTTTAGGATCGGACGATTTTGGCTTAGATGTCTTTGAACCGCACTATGATGTTATAACTGATGAGTCTCAAGTCTTAATTTATGAACAGGTGTCAGCCGACATTAACTCAAATCCTACAAACGTTTTAGAACAGGCATTTTTGTCTGTAAAGGACAACAGACTCGTGCCAATAGGGTTCAGTATGAATCATTCCGCGTATGACACCACAAGTCTCTATGGGGCTGTTCTTGAGGATCCTAATTTCAATACCATTGAGTTGTCAGGTGAGAGTGGAAGTGGAAGTGATAGGGTGACGTATAAAATGCCTGCCACCCCGGCTTTCAACTCTATTGGCTGGGATAACCCTGCTTCAGTTACTGTAAACGTCTATTACCAAAGTATGCCACCCCGATGGGTTGAATCAATGTTTGATTGGGATTTACAGCCGATATCCACTTTCCAATCCCTGTTCGAAGAGCATGGATCGGCCGCTGTATTAATCGCAAGTAATTCATCTCTTTTAATGGGAGTCAATTCAATAGATGAAACGAATTTACAGGAAGCTGTATTCACAATAGGACCTAATCCTACAACAGACGGATTTACAACTCTATACTATTCTAATCTCACTGAATGTATTGACTTCGAAGTTTATAATGCGAGTGGAGAGTTATGTTCTCATGGAACTTTAGATGGAAGCCAGGGGGCAAAGAAGATAGAGCTCCCTTATGCAAAAGGCTTGTACTTCGTTAGAATTTCTAGTAACAATGGTTCTACTCAAAGTAAATCTTTACAGGTAATCGTTCGCTAAGTTAGCTAGTTCTGATCGCTCCCCTTTTTCTAAAGTTATGTGGCAGTATAGATCTTTTCCCTTGAGTCTATCAATGACGTAGGTGAGTCCGTTAGATTGCTCATCTAAGTACGGTGTGTCTATCTGCCTCACATCTCCAGTGAGTATAATCTTCGTGTTTTCTCCAGCTCTGGTGATGATGGTTTTGATTTCGTGGGGCGTTAGGTTTTGGGCTTCATCAACGATAAAAACTACGTTAGAAAGTGAACGCCCACGGATAAACGCTAAGGGGCATATTTGAATCTTACCATTCTCCTTCATTTCCTCAATTGCGCGGTATTTACGCTCATTAACTCCAAATTGATTCTTGATGTAATTCAGGTTATCCCAAAGCGGTTGCATGTACGGATTCACTTTATCTTCCGCGTCTCCAGGTAAAAACCCGAGGTCTTTATTTGACAGGGCAACGATGGGGCGAGCTAATATAACTTGGTCAAACTTGTTACTTTGCTCAAGGGCTCCAGCTAGTGCGAGCAAGGTCTTCCCAGTCCCGGCTACGCCACATATAGTAACTAGGTTTATCTCGGGATTCTTAATGGCATGAAGTGCAAATGCCTGTTCCGCATTGCGGGGCTTGACTCCATAAGCATATCCCTTATCCACTCTCTCAATTTTCTTCTTCGACTCGTTGAAATATCCAAGCGCAGAAGACGAGCAGTTCTTCATGATATAGAAGTGGTTATTTGCCCGAGCGTCTCCTAATGTGGTGATTTTATTCGTCGATCCCGCCACATACATTTTGCGAATCACGCTAGCATCTAAATCCTCTAACGTTGTCATCCCAGAATAGGCAAACTTCATATCCTTCACTTTTCCAGTCTTGTAATCCTCCGCCGGTAGGTTTAGAGCTTTTGCTTTCAGTCTAAGATTTATGTCCTTCGATACCAAGACTACAGACGATTTTTTCTCGATCTTCTGCAATGCTAAAGCGGCATCTAAAATCATGTGGTCATTCGTTTTCTTCCCAAAAACCTGATCAGCCAAACCCGGATGGTCAGAATCCCCCATAATTATCTTCATCTTCCCCCCGCGGCCATTTTCCAAAGGAATCCATTGCTGCAAAGTAAAATCTTTACTTAGCCTGTCAATGATTCTAATCGATTCACGCGCCTCATAATTCTTCGTCTCATTGCCAACTTTAAAATTATCGAGTTCCTCAAGTACAGTTATGGGAATAGCTATCTGATTCTCCTCGAAATTATTTATTGCACTATGATCATAAAGCAAAACGCAAGTATCTAACACATATATTTTTGCTTCCACACTCACCACCTTTTTAGTCTTCTTAGATGTAGGTGTAATCTTTTCCGTCGTTTGAACTTCAGCAGCCATTAAGTTAGAGTCATTTTCAGGCATTCTATTTCCTCGCCGTTGCGAAGTGAGAAGAGGCCTGTGATTTATAGTTAATTCCTCTCCAAAAGTTACCGCCTATTAAAGAGATTTGCACCCCCCCCCTCAATACACTTTTTCACAGCCACAATAGTGATAACCTTTTTCTTTCAAGTTTTACTGCTCTTCGCATCTTGAATTACCAGGAAAATAATTTTATGTGGAAGAAATCTCTTGGTATTCTTCATTTTTATTTCTAAAGCCAAACCTCATTATCGTCATCTCCATCATCCATCTCTCGTTTCGAAGGTTTCACAAAGACATCTACCAATCCCTTTGGCACTTCAACTCTCAGCACTTTATTCTCTCTGTCAACTTCGATTTTAAAATTTTCCGGCAGTGGCAGAATAAGTTCCTCGCCATTTGACTCTACCTCTAACATAGGGTAAGGTCCGTGATCAATAACTCGCATTACTTCACCCAGTTCCGTCCCGTTCTCAAGATCAATAACTGTCCATCCTGGTACCTCATGGAAATAGAATTTCTTTCCATCCAATTCTGGCAACATCTCGCTCGGCAAGTAAATGTCTTTCCCACTAAGTTCTTTGGCTCCCGACTCTGTATCTACATTCTCTAATTTGACTACGAACCTATCGTTGTGAGGTTTCAACTTAATGATAGAATAGGGCACAAGCTGCTTTCTCATCTCTAACCAAATCAACTTTATTCCAGTATACGGACTTGCATTATCAACATCCATCCACAGCACCAACTCACCAGAGTATCTAAAAGGCTTGGTCAATTTCCCGAGAATAAATCCGTTTTTCTTGTTCATCTTCGTTTACTGCTTTATGCAATTTACTTTAAACAATAAGAGCCACCATAATGGTAGCTCTTATTAATGTCGGTAAAAGAAAGGTAATTACTCCCCTTCTTTATTCTCTTCAGCAGCCGGAGCCTCTTCAGTAGCCGGAGCCTCTTCAGCAGCCGGAGCTTCTTCAGCAGCCGGAGCCTCTTCAGCAGCCGGAGCCTCTTCAGTAGCCGGAGCCTCTTCAGCAGCCGGAGCCTCTTCAGTAGCCGGAGCCTCTTCAGCAGCCGGAGCTTCTTCAGCAGCCGGAGCCTCTTCAGCAGC
>JGI20151J14362_10002346_pt1 | contig 13415 bp, 12 predicted proteins | sample COG_01_FD_14362 | JGI IMG/M metagenome (IMG submission 14362) | reverse complement strand
TCAAAACGTGATGGAATATGTGAGATTTTAAAACATAATTACAATGCATTAGTAGTTAAAGAATATCAAACTAAAGCTTGGATTAAATATTTGAAAAATATCCTTAATAATAAATATAATTTAAAAAAAATAAGAATTAATTCAATTAAAACTGCAAAAAAGTATACTTGGGAAAATAGAGTAGATAAAATTTTATTAGAATATAAGTCTTTAATTTAATAATTATATGTGTTTAATACGTAAATTTTTATGAAAATACTAATTACAGGAGCCGCTGGATTTATTGGATTTAGTTTTGCAAAATATTTGCTTGAAAAAGATTATAAAATAATTGGATTAGATAATCTTAATGATTATTATGATGTTAATTTAAAAAAAAAAAGACTTAAGCAATTATCTAAATCTAATAATTTCAAATTTTACAAAGTAGACTTAACAGAAAAAATTAAAATAGAAAAAATTTTTAAAAATAATAAAATAGATTTTGTCTTTCATTTTGCAGCACAAGCTGGTGTAAGACACTCAATCGATCATCCTAGAAAATATATTGAAAGCAATATACTTGGTTTTTATAACTTAATTGAGAACGTTAAAAATCACAATATTAAAAGATTATTTTATGCTTCTTCTAGTTCTGTTTACGGTGAGAACAAAAATTTTCCATTGAATGAAAAACAAAATATTTCTCCAAAAAATATTTATGCTTTGTCAAAAAAAATTAATGAAGAAATAGGTTTAATTTTTAATAAATACTATAATACAAAATTAACAGGACTTAGATTTTTTACAGTTTACGGTGAGTGGGGTAGACCGGATATGATGATGATGAAATATATAGATTGTTTTTACAAAAATAAATTATTTTACCTTAATAATTATGGAAATCATTCAAGAGATTTTACTTATATAGGTGATGTAGTTAATATTTTGTATTTACTACTTAAAAAACAAAAAAAGTTAAAGGATTTTGATTTGCTAAATATATGTTCAAATCAACCAATAAATTTAAAAAAAATTATTTCATTTATGAAGAAAAATAAAATTAATCCAAAAATAAAAAAAGTCTCTCTTCAAAAGGCCGATATACTAAAAACACATGGAGATAATCAAAAACTTTTAAAGATTATAAAATATAATAAATTTAGTAATTGGCAAAATTCTGTTGAAAAAACAATTGTTTGGTACCAAAAAAATATGATAAAATAAATTTACATAATTTATTTTTTTAAAATTAAATGCTTTTCATATTCAGTTAATTTATACTATCTAATACATCAAAGTATTTTTTTAAATTTCGTTCGTAATCAAACCTATTTATTTTTGATAATGCAAATTTAATTTTTTTCTTTTTTATTTCATTATTTTTTGAATTAAAAATAATTTTTCGAGCTAAATCTTTATAATTTCCCACCTTAAATAAATCTCCACCTTTTCCATTATTTAATATTTCTTTAGGACCTGTTGGACAATTACTAGAAATTATAAATTTACTTAAAACGATAGCTTCTAAAAGAATATTTGGAAGCCCTTCGTGTAAAGATGTTAAAACTAAAAAATCAGCTTGTTTTATATACGGATAAGGATTTTTTTTATAATCTAAAATTTTAACGCTTTTTTTAAGGTTATTTGTTTCTATAAATTGAAAAATCTTTTTTTTTAATCGACCTCTCCCCATTATAACTGCTTCATATTTAATCTTTTTTTTTAAAAGAGATAGAGCATTTAAAAAAGTAATATGATCTTTTTCCTCAGAAAATCTACCAACATGAATAATTTTTAAAAAATTTTTATTTAAGTATATATTTTTAGTTTTTTTTTTAGATAATTTTATTATTTCTTTTCTATTTAAAGGATTATAAATGCAGTTAGCATTAATCTTGTAAGCTAATTTAAATTTTTTTTTTATTTCAATACTATTAACAATATTTTTATTAGCCAAGGGTAAAATTTTTTTAAAGATTAATCTTTTTATATAATTTTTTGCCCAATCATCAGGAAAACTATTTGATCTTGTTATGACATTTATAGAAAAAATTTTGCAAATAATAATAGCATAAATATTTGATTGGAAACTTAAAACTAAGACTTTTCTATCTTGTAAGATTTTTTTAATTAAAAATATTATTGATATAAAGGTTTTAATGCCCCTTCCAAAAACATCCCATATTTCGCTATCAGGACATAAAAATTCAATTTTTTTATTGAAATTCTTTTTTGCTTTTTTTGTGGCTGAAATTACTGTTAATTGTTTAAATTTGTTACTTAGATAATTTGAAATAATAAACAAATTTTTTTCTGCACCACCTTTTTCAACAGATGGAATGAACAAAATAATTTTTTTTTGATTCATATAACTATTTATATTTAAAAAACATTAAATTAATTAGTAAAAGTATTAATCATTATTAGCATTAAGAGCTTTTTAATAGTGAGAGATATATTATAACTCATTTATATTTAAAATGAAAAAAAAAGTTTTTTACTGGTCACCCCACATAAATGAACAAATTGCTACTGTGAAAGCTGTAGTTAATTCTGCTATCAGTTTAGTTAAATATGATAAGAATTATGAACCTGTAATTTTGAATGTTTTTGGTGAATGGAATTCATTAAAAAATTTATTGAATGAAAAAAATTTAAATTTTAAAAACTTAATCAATTTAAATGTAAAATTACCAATTAATGGTTTTATAAAAAGTAGAATATTTTATATTTTTTTATCTTTTGTAATTTTAATACCTCTCTATAAATTTCTAAAAAAAGAAAAACCCGATTATCTAATCATTCACTTAATTACAGTACCAGTTTTAGTTTTGTGTTTTTTTTTCAAATTTAAAACAAAATTTATTTTAAGAATATCTGGATACCCAAAACTTAACTTTCTACGAAAAACTTTTTGGAGAATATTTTCAAAAAAAATATACAAAATATTTACACCTACAGAAATTACAAAAAAAATGCTTATTGATAATGGGGTTTTTAGAGCAGATAAAATCTTCATATTAAGAGACCCTATAATTTCAATTAAAAATTTAAATACACTTAAAACAAAAAAAATAGATGAAAATTTTGAATTTGATAATTATATTTTATCAATTGGTAGGTTGACTAGACAAAAAAATTTTCAATTTTTGATTAAAGCATATGCTCATGTGAAACAGGAGGTAACAAATTTACCAAAATTATTAATTATTGGTGAAGGAGAAGAAAAGAAATATTTGACTGAAAAAATTATAGAACATAAGGTAGAAAAAGATGTGCTTCTTCTAGGATACAGAAACAACGTTTTTCCATATTTAAATAAATCATTATTTTTTTTACTTTCATCAGATTGGGAAGATCCAGGATTTGTTTTAGTAGAGGCTGCCGCTAGTAATAAATTAATTTTGTCTAGTGATGTTTTAAGTGGTCCAAAAGAATTTTTATACAATAAAAATTCCGGGTTTTTATATGAAAAAGATGATTTTACAGACTTTAAAAATAAAATTAAATATATTTTAAATAATATTAATTCGAAAGAAATTTATTTAAAAAAGGTAAACGCAAAAAAAAACTCAAAAAAATACACAATATTTCATCATTATAAAGAATTATCAAAACTTTTGTAACAGAAATAATTAAATTTCTGTTTTTATAACTTCATAATATTTATTTAAATTTTTTTTAAAATTGAATCTTTCAAGTCCTGCTTGTGAAATTTTACTCATCATAAGACATTTTTTTTTATTTTTTTGAAAATAAATTATTTTTTTTGCAAGTTCTTTATGGTTTTTTGATTTAAATAATAACCCACCCTTACCATTATATAATATTTCTCTAGGACCAGTTGGGCAATTACTTGATATAATAAATTTTTTAAGACAAATTGCTTCAAGTAAAACGTTTGGCAAACCTTCATAAATAGATGATAAGACAAATATATCAGAATGTTTTATTAATGGATAAGGATTTTTTTTATAACTAATAATTCTTATAATTTTGTTTAATTTTTTCTTTTTTATGAAATTTTGTAAATTATTCTTTTCCTTACCGTTTCCCACTATTAAAACGTTAGTTTTAATTTTTTCTTTAACTAAATTAATTGCTTTTATTAGAGTTATTTGATCCTTTTGATCAATAAGCCTACCTACATTAATTATTTTTAAACAATCTTTACCAAAATAACTTAAAGTTTTTTGTTTAGATTTATTTATAATCTCTTTTTTATTTAAAGGATTATAAATACATGTAACTTTAAGGTTGTATCTTTTTTTAAGTTGTTTTTTGAAATCAATACTATTTACTATTATCTTATTGGCACTGTTCAGAATGATTTTAAAGAAAAAATGCTTAAATATATTTTGAGACCACCCTTCAGGAGATGTGTTAGATCTTACAATTACTTTTACACCCAATATTTTACAGAGCAGTGTACAATAAATATTTCCTTGAAATGAAAAAACTAATATATTTTTATCTTTAAGTATTTCTAAAAACAACAGAAATAAACAAAGAAAAAATTTTTTTCTTCTCCCAAGATAATTAAAAAAATTATTGCTAAAGAAGATTAGTTTAATCTTTTTGTCAAATTTATTTTTAAATTTATTTGATATTGTTATAATAGAAATATTATTGATTTTTTTAATAAGAAAATTAGAAATTAAAAATAAATTTTTTTCAACACCCCCATCTTCAATTGATGGCATAAATATGACTATTTTTTTTTTCATCTTAAAAATTATAAAAGTTTATTTTATTATTAATTGAATATATAAACTTAATTTTATGAATAAACAAAATACTTTAGTTTCAATATTAATAATCAATTACAACAATCATAGTCTACTCAAAAGATCAATTAAATCTTGTTTAAACCAAAGCTATAAAAATATAGAAATATTAATTTTTGATGATCAGTCAAATGACAATTCTTCAAATGTTTTAAAGAAATTTAAAAAAAATAAAAAAATAAAAATTTTTTTTAATAAAAATAAAAAAGCTAATATAGCTGCCTTAGATGCAGCTAATGGATATCGCTTTTTATTCAAAAAATCTAAAGGTAAAATTATTTGTTTATTGGATAGTGATGATTTTTATCATAAGGATAAAATTTTTAAGATTAACGATTGTTTTGAGAAAAATAGATCATATGATTTGATTCAAAACTTGCCAATAATAGTTGAAAATAATGCAAAAAATTATAAAAAAAATAGAAATAATATTTTTAGTTATTGGCCTTATCTTGCGCCTGAAAGTTGTATAAATTTTAGAAGAAACTTTATGTTAAGATTTTTAAAAAAAAATAAATATTTAAATCACAAATTTACAAATGTTTGGCTGGGTTTCAGGATGGGTGTATATGCTTTTTTTATTGAAAATACGTTACTGACGTTAAACGAAAATATTACTTATTACAAAAGTTATGGGGAGTCCAAAAAATATTTTATATTTGGTTATAGCTGGTTTATTAGAAGAAAAAATTCGTTTGACTATCTTTTTGAAATATCAAAATATAAATATAAATATAAATTAAACTTTGATTATTTTTTTACTTTAGTTTTTTCAAAAATATTAAAATATTTATAAAATGATTAAAAAAAATATAAAATTTAATGTTCCCTATAATTCTAAATTTTCAAAAAAAAATATATTAAAAGTTTTTAAAAATAATAAGTTTGCTGATGGTGAATTTCAAAATAAATGTAAATTATTTATTGAAAAAAAAATTAATTCAAAGTGTATTGAATTAACTCATAGTTGTTCAAGCGCATTAGAAATTGCAATGTTATTAATTGATCTGAAAAAAGGTGACGAGGTAATCATGCCTTCTTATACATTCACATCTACAGCAAATGCTGTATTACTAAGAGGTGGTAAGCCAGTTTTTGTAGATGTTTGTTCTGATGATGTTAATTTAGATCCAAGATTAGTTGAAAAAAAAATAAATAATAAAACTAAAGCAATAATTGTTGTCCATTATGCAGGTCTTTCTTGTGATATGTCATATTTTTTAAAATTGAAAAAAAAATTTAATATTTATTTAATTGAGGATGCTGCTCATTCATTTTTAGGAAAATATAAAGATAAATATCTTGGTACAATTGGAGATTTTGGAGCTTTTAGTTTTCATGAAACAAAGAATTTTGTTGGAGGCCAATGTGGTGCACTTTCAATAAATAATTTAAAGTTTGAAAAAAAAGCAAAAATTATTCTTGATAAAGGAACAGACAGATCTTTGATTACAAATAAAAAAAAATATTATTCATGGAAGGGTATAGGTTCTGAATATAGAGCAACCGAGCTATCATCAGCCTTACTTTTTGGTCAATTAACAAAACATATTTATATTCATGAAGCTAGAGAAAGAATTTGGAATATATATTTTAAAAAATTTTTTAAAATTAAAAACAAAAATTTTTATTTATTGAATAATAATAATAAATTTAAAAAAAGTTCCAACCATGTATTTGCTTTGATTTTTAAGAGTTTAAACTTAAGAAATAGATTTATACTTTATATGAAAAAAAAAGGTATAGACTGTTTTTTTCATTATTATCCTCTTCACATGTCAAATTTTGGAAAAAAAATAAAAAAAATTAAACTTCCTGTTACTGAAAAAATTTATGATGGTTTAGTTAGATTACCATTGTACCCATCATTAAAAGCTGGTGAAATAAATAAAATTATTAAAATTTCAGAAAAATTTATAAAGTCAATTTAAAATTTAATGTATTTTTTTTCTATATATTTATATGAGAAATGTGAAAAAATAACTGTTATAAAATAACAAAATAAAACTAACAAACTAGATTCAAAAATATTTAAATCTAATTTACTAAAACCATCATCATCAACAAATGTTTTTAAATTAAAAATATGTTTTAGTAAATTAGTTATTATCCAAAAAATAAATAGATGAGACATATAAATAGAGTAGCTAATGCTTCCTAAATATACCAAAAATTTATTGCAAAGTATTTTACCCAAAAAAGTTGTGTTATTTAAATTACATGAAAAAAAAATTAATAAGCTGAAAATTATAGGCAAGATAAAAAGATAATCATCCTGCATTCTGGTTAATGAAAAAAACGTAATAATTAATAAAATAAAACTAATCGAGTTTTTTGTTATCTTATAAAGTTTTTTATTATTATATTTTATGTACAAATACGATGAAAATAATCCTAAATAAAAACTATATATACAATCAAGAAAAGATCTATAGCCAGTATTTGAAGCACCAAAATTTGATTCATCATTAATTCTAATCATCAAAATTATCAACAAAAAAAACAAACTTATTCTTAAGTTGAATTTAAAAATAATTAAAATTGCAAATATCAAATATGTATAAAACTCAGCAGAGATAGACCAGCTAGGAGTGTTAAATGTATATTCATATAAAAAAGTTTGTAATAAGAAAATATTAGCTACAAAGGTATAAAAATTATTTTTAGTAAAAGGTTCGCTGTTANTTGATAAGTTATACTCATTTATTGCTATATATTTTGTAATTTCAATAAATAAAAATAACAGCAAAAAAAACAGATGCAAAGGGTAAAGCCTAAAAAATCTTTTTATTATAAATATTTTAATATTTGTATAATTTTTAATCTTATCTCTATAATTATAATAAATAACAAACCCACTAAGACAGAAAAAAAATTGTACAAAATATCCATTTGCTAAAGAGTGATTTACCAATGGAGAATTAACATCAAAATGAATTGCAGCAATCATCAAAGCAGCAAATGCTCTATATGTTTCAAGTGTTAAGAATTTTTTTGACATAATTGATCTTTATATAATTGAATAGTGTAAAAAAAAATATAATTTAAAATAATAAATCAAATTTAAAAAAAATATTTATCACAATATAATAAAAATTGAAGTAAACCAATAATAATGCCATTAGTTTCGATAGTAGTACCATATTATAGAAAAAAGCTTTTTATTTCTCAATGCTTAAGATCTATACACAATCAAACATATAAACATTATGAAATAATATTAGTTTATGATGATGAGGACCCAAGAGATTATGAATATTTATTAACACTTAAGAAAATTTATAAAAAGCTTTTTATAATTAAAAATAAAAAAAGACAAGGAGCTGGGGGTGCAAGAAATTTAGGTATTAAATTTGCTAAAGGAGACTATATTGCATTTTTAGACAGTGATGACATGTGGCATAAGCAAAAATTGAAAATACAAATTAACTTAATGAAAAAAAATAATTGGGATATTTCCCATACATCATACAAAATTATTAGTAATAAGGTTGCTATTCAAAATAGAAAGGCAAAAGATTTATCTTTTCAAAATTTGATTAAATCATGTGATATTGGCTTATCTTCTGTGATTATGAAAAGATCATTATTTAAACAAAATATCAAATTTCCAAATCTAAAAACTAAGGAAGATTATGTTCTATGGCTTAAAATTGCAAGACAGGGTAAAACCATATACGCTATTAACAAAATATTAATGAGTTGGCAAAAGAGTAGCAATTCTCTGTCTTCAAACACTCTTAGAAAATTATTAGATGGTTATTGTGTGTACAGAATGTATTTGAGCTATAGTGTAATTAAATCGTTATACTCATTATTTATTCTGTCATTTAATTTTATTAAAAAAAATAATTAATGAAAATATACACACCACTTTTAATTTTTGCTTTAATTGTTGTATTCAATTTTCTTTTTTTAAAGTTTAATTTTTTATTAAGTAATACAGGAGAAAAACATCAAAATTTTGCTACAAAATCATCCGTCCCTCTAATAGGAGGGATATTAATTTTATTATCATTTATAATTATCTATAAAGAAAGCCTAATACTTATTTATTATTATTTGTTAATATCAATTTTTTTATTAGGTTTATTTTCAGATGCTAAGATTATAACTTCAGCAAAAATAAGATTAGTTCTTCAATTTATTATTATTTTATCTTACTTATTTTTTTCAGATTTACGATTATCTGTAACAGGAGTTGAAATATTGGATAGTTTAAATAATTATTATTTCTTTAATTACTTATTCATAAGTTTTTGTTTAACTATTTTGATAAATGGAAATAATTTTATCGATGGGCTTAATGGTTTGTGTTTGGGTTATTACTTGCTGATAATTTATTTTATTTATAGAATTAATATTGCTCCCATTTTTTTTTTTGATAGTTCGGTCTTATTAATATTCACAATTTCCTTATTAATATTGTTAATTTTAAACTTTTGTGGCAAAGTATTTATTGGAGACAACGGCTCTTATTTATTGGGAGCCCTATTTGGCACAAGTCTTATTCAAATTTATAATGAAAATAATGCAATATCTGCTTTTTATATTATCTTACTTTTATGGTATCCTTGTTTTGAACTTTTGTTTTCAATGATTAGAAAGTTTAGCTTTAAAACATCTCCAATGAAACCAGATAATAACCATTTACATCATTTATTTTTTTATTTTTTTTTAAATAAATTAAAATTTAGAAATTTATTAGCAAATAATTTGTCAAGCTTAATTATATTGATATTAAATTTTATTTTATTTTATGTGGCATCAATTAATATTTATAATACTAAAAAATTATGTGCTTTAATTGTTTTATCTTTAATTATATATTGTACTAATTATTATTATTTTTATAATTGGAAAAAAAACTATCTATTAAAAAATAAGTAACACATTTCTTTAGCTATTAAAAAACCATCTTTAAATGCATTCACTTTCTTTTTTCCACCAATTCTAGATCTTTCATGAGATGCCACAGAAAATAATTTTAATTTTTTTCTTGAAGCTTTAATGGGTAGCTCAACACAAAACCTAAAATCTTTTGATTTTATATTTAGTTGTTTAACCTCTTTTGTTTTAGCAATTAAATATGTATACAAAATATCTGAAATTTTTAATCCAAAAAAAATTTTTCCAATTAAAGAAAAAATTTTGTTTCCTACATAAGTTATTAAAGTATCATCATCACTTGAAGCATTATCCTGATATCTAGAAGCAAAAATGATATCCTTTTTTTTATTTATTAAAGTGGAAAGCATATTATCTAGTTCATTTGGATTAAATGAGCCATCAGCATTAAATATACAAAAATATTTTGTTTTAACTTTTTTAATTCCTAAAGTTAAAGCATCTCCATATCCTTGGTTTTTTTGAAATAAAATATTTTTTTTAAATTTNTTTATGGAATTTATTGTCTTTTTATCTTTTTTTTCCAAGACGATAATTTTTTTTAAATTATATGGTTTTAATTCATTTAATACCTTAGTGAGTGACTCACTTTCTTTTTTAGCTGGTATTACGAGTGTTAAATTTTTCATTTTTATAAAAAGTTTAGTATATAAGAGTCGTAAAAAACAATATTTTATATAATAAGTATCGATTTATACAAATAATATTACGATGGAAATCTCAATTTTTGAATTTATATTTTTCTACTTTTTAATTGTATTGAGCACAATTGGTCTAGGTTTTTTATCTGTAAAGTTAGTTGGAGAAAAAAATCTAAATGGTTTAGGCTACTTAGGATTACTAGGTGTTTTTTTCTTAATTTTTTATTCAATGTTAGGCCATCTTTTTTTTAAACATGGTTTAGTATCCAATAGTATTGTTATGCTAATAGGATTAACATGCTTTTTCTTAAATATTAAAACGCTTGTAAAAAAATCAGAATTAGGTATTTTTTTTTTAACTTTTACTGTTTTGTTTATTTCAGTTGTGATTATAAAAAATCATGATGATTTTAGCTATTATCATTTTCCGTATACGTATTATCTAAATGAATATCCACTTATTGTTGGTATGGGTCAGTATGGTCATGGTTTTAGAACTCCATCTTCTTTGTTTTATCTAAACAGTATTTTTTATTTACCTATTGTTAAATATTACATGATTAATGTTGGTGCTTTAATGATTATGGGTTTTTCAAATTTAATAATTTTGAGCAATTTAATTAAAACAGTAAAGTCAAAACAGTTTAATTACCTTTTTATACTTGGATTATTAAGTTTTGCTTTTATAAATATTTTTTTTTATAGAATTGCTGAACATGGTACAGACAGATCTGCGCAAATATTGATTTTAATATTTGTTATGGAATTATTATATTTTATTGGAAGTCCTAAAACATATAAATTATTTCTAAATAAAACTTTTTTATTATTAGGTATAATTGCATCACTAAAAGCATTTTATATTCTCTACTTTATCTTCTTTTTACAAATCTTTTATATTTTATATAGAAATAAATTTTTATTTCAGATTTTAGAATTATTAAAATTAAAAAATATTTTATTTAATCTTTTTTTTATTTTAATATTATTAGTTTTCTTAACTTATTTTTTTAATACTGGATGTGTAATTTACCCAGTATCCTTTACGTGTTTTGAATCTAACTCATGGGCCATTAAAATTGAAACTGTGCAAGCAATGAATGATTGGTACCAACAATGGTCTAAGGGTGGTGCAACACCAAATTATAGTGTTGAAAATCCAGAATTGTATCTACAAAATTTTAATTGGATTAAAAATTGGATAGATATTTATTTTTTCAATAAAGTTTCAGATTTTATCTTAGGAATTATTTTTTTATTTATAGTTTTATCTATAATTTTATTTTTTAAAAATACAGGATTTAAAATAAAGACAATAAATACTGCAGATAAAAAAATTTCTCTAACTTATTTTATAATTTGTGTTCTAACAATTGAGTGGTTTACAAATCATCCAAGTTTAAGATATGGTGGATATGTTCTGATATTTTTGTTATTAGCCTTACCTTTTGCAAAATTTGTAGAAAAAAACTTTCAAAAATTAATATCTATAAAAACAAGAGCATTATATTTTTTAGTAATTGTTGTAGTTATTTTTTTAGCCAGAAATATAGATAGAATTAATAATGAAAATGAAAAATATAAAAACCAAAGAATCTCATTAATGAAAATTAACTTTACAGTTGATGAATCAGCATTAAGAATAGATAGAAGGATTAAAGAAGAAATAAAAATTTATAACAATTGTACATCTAATGACAATTGTAAAACAAAATTAGATAAAAAATTTAATAGATTTATAACAAAAAATAAATGAAATTTTTAACATTACTGATTATTAATTTTTTTGATTTTTTTCATAAAAGAAAAATACTGAAATTTTTTTATTCAAAACAAATATATAATTTTGATATTGTTTTTGATATTGGCGCACACAAAGGAGAGACAATTTCATATTTTAATAAATATTTTACTGTAAATAAAATTTATGCATTTGAACCAAGCCCATCAAATTTTGAAATTTTAAAAAAAAATTTACAAAAAATTAAATTAAAAAATTCTATAAAAATACATTTAGAAAATTTTGCTGTTGGTGAGGTTTTACAAAAAAAAACTTTGTTACAAATGGGTGAAAGTTCATCTTCTACATTTAAAGAAATAAATTTAGATTCTAAATATTTCAAAATTAAAAATAAACTGTTGGGTAAATTAATAGATAACTCTCAAAAAATACTAGTTGATCAGATCAAACTTGAAGATTATATAAATGATAAAAATTTAGATAATCTAGATTTGCTTAAAATTGATACCGAAGGTAGTGAATTTGAAGTTTTGAAAGGTTTAGGTGAATATCTTGGTAAATTCAAAATTATATTATTTGAACATCATTATGATAATATGATTGTGAAAAAGTATAAGTTTTCAGATATACACGAACTATTAATTTCCAAAAACTATCAAAATGTTTTTAAAATTAAAATGCCATTTAGGAAGACTTTTGAATATATTTACTTTAAAAATTTAGTTTAAGATATATGAAAAAAAAAATTGCTTTAATATTTGGGATTACAGGTCAAGATGGCTCTTATCTTTCTGAATTTTTACTTAAAAAAAATTATATAGTTCATGGTGTTAAAAGAAGATCGTCTTCATTCAATACTGGTAGAATAGATCATCTATACCAAGATCCCCATGAAAAAAATAGAAAACTAATTTTACATTATGGTGATATCACTGATGCTATTTCTGTATCATCAATAATTAAAATTATTAAACCTGATGAAATTTATAATCTTGCTGCACAATCACACGTAGCAGTTTCATTTGAAGTTCCTGAATATACAGCCAATGCTGACGGAATTGGTGCTCTAAGAATTTTAGAAGCAATTAAGTTTCATGGTTTTGAAAAAAAAACTAAATTTTATCAAGCTGGCACGTCTGAAATGTTTGGAAAAGTTATTCAAATACCTCAAACAGAAAAAACACCTTTTTATCCAAGAAGCCCCTATGGCGTTGCAAAAGTTTATGCACACTGGATAACTGTTAATTATAGAGAGGCCTTTAATATTTTTGCTTGCAATGGAATATTATTTAATCATGAAAGCTCAGTTAGGGGCGAAACTTTTGTTACAAAAAAAATAATTATGGCTCTATGTAG
>JGI20151J14362_10002341_pt1 | contig 13421 bp, 9 predicted proteins | sample COG_01_FD_14362 | JGI IMG/M metagenome (IMG submission 14362) | reverse complement strand
GGAACTCCTGATGCTTGCGTTGGGTTCTTCTGGAGGTCAATGGAAGCCTGTAGGCTTGCTTCAATAGCGTCCTTGTCAACACCGTTAGCCCAGCACCAACCTAAAGCTACTTCTTCTGTGATGTCGTCGTAAGGAACGTAGTCTGAAGCAGAAGGATCTGGTGTAAAACCAGCAGTGCCGTAGTTAGTCGCTGAGTAGGTCGCAGCGTCATCGCCTTCTCCTACAGTCTCTGATGCGTTAGCTCGCCAGTGACATACGATAACGCCACCGTCTGCAAGCGTTCGTTCCATTTGGCTGATTTGCCATACTGTTGTCATGGTGCGTCTCCTTCTTGTGATGCTTCAAATGCTGCGATGACTTCAGCAGTGTGAACCGCTGCACAAATCGCTTGTACTTCTGCTGATTCGCCGCTGTAGTCCTGACCAGCCGTGATGACGTGCCTGTGGTAGCCAGAGGATAGCTCTACGCCGTCCTCTAATACCTGCGTACAAGTCCTGATTTGAACAGCCTTGTATGGGCCAATTATTTCAATCTTGTCTTCTGATATTACTTTTTCTAAAGCCATTTGTATTGCTCCTGTCTGTGCCTAGAATCCACTAGGCGTATGGTTGTTATGCTGCTGTAAAGTAATGGGCAGTGAAATACATATAATTATGTGTAGTTGCTGCATCGCTTAGATTTGTTGGAACCAGCGGGCTTGAAGCAGAAGCGTTAGTCGCCTGTGTTCTAAAATTTATTTGATTGCCGCTTGTGTACCCTTTTAAATTTGGCATATCAGTAGCGAAGTTCAGCGCAAAATTAATATGAACGCCACCCCCATTACCGTTTACTGAGAAAGGTAGCCCAGTGATAACTGTAGTACCGCTTAAAGTTCCTCTTTGAGCTTGTAATACACCTGTGACCATTACCTTGTTGCCAATTTTTGTATACGAACCTTCTTGTGTGCCGTATGTCGCCGCGCCACTAACCGCTTCATAAGCAGGAGTCCAAGTCCCCTCCTCATAGTCATCCAGCGTTTTGCTTGATACGCTGCCGCCTGTGGCTCCGAAGACAACACCGCCTGATAGGTAGAGGTATTTGAAGCGTGAATCAGACTTGCCTAAATCAATAATGTTGTCTCGCAAGGCTCCTGCCGCATTGGAGGGGCGAATGTAATTAGCTTGGTCATCAAATTTTAGCCCTGTGTTTCCAGATGCAATAAGAAGCTCGCCGCCACCACCAGTTGGATCTGAATCTACTACACTGATACCACCTATGGCTGTTCCCGCCTTGTTGATAGAAATAGACGTACCGAATGAGTTTTGGCGGTTGACGATTAGGGCTTCATGACCCGTATTGCTTGAAGTGGTCTCAATGTTTGCGCCAACTACTGCACCAGTTACAGCGAGTCTTGTGCTGACTACACCAGAATTACCAATACCCACGTTTCGAGACGAATCAATCGTCATAGCGACAACACCAGTAGCTGAATCGCTACCAGACGTTGCAAAATCAAGACCTACTTTGTTGCCACCTGCTGTTTCTGAGTAAGCCTTGATGAATGCCTTGTTACCTGTTGAGTTGGTTGAAGCATCATTGGCATAAAAATCAATCTGACCTACAACGTCATTTTCACCTAGAGTTGTATCGCTACTTTCTAAAGTAAGAACTGCACCTGTTGCAGACGATGCGTTAATTAAGGAGCGTGGACTACTAGCACCAATACCCACCTTGCCCGTAGCCCCATCAACGTATAGAGCGTGTGTCCCGCCGTTGTGCGCTACTCTGAAATCGGCATCAACTGTGTTGCTGTTGAAAACCACATGCCCACCAGCCTGTGATGCGGCAGTAATACCTCCAAGGCTGTCGATGCGCATGCGTTCTGTGCCTTTTACCTCAAACATCATGTAGCTACCAGCAACTTGATTTCCTACGTCAGTGCTGATTGCCAGTACGCCGTTATTGTCAGAATAGAGACGCGAATACACGGTGCTTGTGCTGCCATTAATTCTAATTTGAGCGTTTGAGTCAGACGCATCTGCTACATGCAACTGCGTAGCTGGCGAACTCGTACCAATACCCACGTTGCCGTCACCCTGAACAGTAAACAACAAATTGTTCTGATAGTCAGCCGCCCTAAACGCGTATTGAGACGATGTGTCTCCTGCGGCAACATATAATCCGAAGCCTGTAGCTGATGCGTTTCTAAAGTCACCTATAGTAGCCGCCGCATTGCTCCTAACGTCTAGTCGTACACCCGCTGCAGGAGTGACACCAATCCCCAAGTTGCCGCTGGTATCGATGCGCATGGCTTCTGAGCCAGCTATGGAAAACAGCATACTACCCGCAGTTGCGTTAAAGCCCGGACTAGCACTTGTACCAGACTGTCCGATTTCGATAGAAGCGTCTAAGCCACCGCCATCTCCGCCAAACTTAACTGCATAGGTGTTGTCTTTTACTACTTCCAACCTGTGAGTCGGGTCTGCGACATTTATTCCCACGTTATTAGTACCACCGTCAACGAACAGCGTATTCGCGTTGCCAGTAGTAGCCACTCTAAAATTAGCAGTGGTTTGTCCGTTATTAAAGACTGATTCAGACCCTGCTGACCCTGCGTCATCTACACCGTCGGACAAGCTGATTCGCGTACCTGCAATAGTGCCATTAAACGTAGCCGCACCTGCCGCTGACATATCAAGGGTGAGGGCTGTGATGGTTGAGGCGCCATCTTTGCCTTTGAATAATAAATCTTGGTCGCTAGTATTAGTTTGTATTATGTTTTCATTGCTTGAGTGATAAACAAGTAAATCTCCACCTGCTCCAAAACTTGCCGCGTTACCATCACTTAATTTAATTCCTGCGTTAAATGTGGCTTCACCTGCCGCTGACATATCAAGGGTAAGGGCTGTGATAGTTGAACCACCATCGTTGCCGACAAATAATATATCAGCATCTGAAGTAGCGTTGGAGATTCTAAAATTTCCGCCTGTTGCTATAAATTCTGGCGTGACATCGAGCCTAAATCTATATCTTTCTGAACCACCATCTTTGAAATATATATCACTGCCATCTGCATCAAGAATCAAATCTCCTGCAACATCTAGTGTTAGGTCGCCAGAGCTTAGGGCAATCGTAGTGCCATCTATTGTGATGTTATCTACTACTACACCTGCGTTGGCTGTAACAACACCACCAACCGCTAGAGTACTCGCCATATCCACAGCGCCATCAATGTCCACGACATCAAGGTTAGCTGTGCCGTCTACATCAATGTCTCCAGAAATATCTAGGCTTGCAAAGACTGAAGTTCCTGTAGCCGTCATTATGCCTGTTGCTGTAATGGCTGTACCCGTAATAGCCGCAGGAGTTGTGCCACCAATAACAGCACTATCAATTGTGCCGCCATTAATATCTGTAGTGGTAAGTACAGAGCTTGCTAGTGTTACAACACCAGTAGAGTCTGCAATAGAACCTGCGGCAGTGCCGTCTTTAGCCTTTAAAGTAGTTACTTCAAGATTTGTAGTATCTACTGTAGTTGCATTAACTGATGTAATGTTACCTGTAGTTGATGTAAGTGTAGTAATAGTAGTAGCGGCAATAGTGCCACCTTCAACTTTGTCACCAGAGATTTGATCGTCTGCAAGAGTTAATGTACCCGCTGAAACATTTAAAGTTTTTCCTGATCCTACTGTAATGTCTGATGTTGCAATAGTTGCCCCATCAATAGTTCCGCCATTAATGTCTGCGGTATCAGCTACAAGGCTATCAATGTTTGCAGTACCGTCAATGTATAGGTCTTTCCACTCAGAACCTGCTGCGCCTAAGTCATAAGTATTGTCTACGCTAGGAAGAAGATTAGAAGCTACGTCAGCACTAAAGGCTACTGTATCCGTAGCAGCATCACCAAAGGTTAAGTTACCTGCAATAGTTGCGTTGCCTGTAACAGTAAGATTGCCACCTACGCTAAGATCATTAGTAGCCGTTACATTTCCAGTAAGTGTAGAAGCACCTGTAACGCCTAGAGTTCCAGCAACCGTGGCGTTGACATCGACATCCAGAGTATCAATGTGAGCTGTTCCATCCAAAAATAAATCTTTAAACTCCAGTGAGGATGTCCCAAGATCAATATCATTGTTAGTAACAGGAACAATAGCACCATCTTGGATACGAAGCTGTTCAACTGTACCGCTTGAAACTTGTACATAAAAACCCCACCTGTTGTTTGTGTTATCTACAACAATCTTGTTTAAAAAGTCTATGTCACCAATCTGCGGAATGTTACCGCCTTGACCGCTAGTACCATCGTGCTTGTGTCCAGTAGAGCTGTCACTGCTTGCAGAGTATGCGAAAGCGTTTACTACTTGGTTAAATTCATTGTTAAATAAAGCCGCTGTAATTGTATCGCCATCAGCAAACGAACTTTGTCTTGTATAATTCTGAGCCATTAATTTATCTCCTGCCTGAAGGCATATAATCTATGTAAATACCGTTTACAGCGTATGATGGTTTTTGATCGTCGCTAAAAATTCTAAAGCTACATGTATGTCCAGAGCCTTCCAATGTAAGACGCTCCATAGGATCACTGGTTGCTCCAAAGGTTACAGCATTAAATGTTGCTGTTCCAAAGATAGCTGGTAAAGCAATTGTAGCTATAGAAAAAGGTTCTGGTTGAGGTATGTTAGGATCTTCATAATCATAACGCACCCTAAAACTAGGAAGAACTTCTCCTTCAGGACTAAAAGAAACTCTAGCATACTTCAAAGTTTTTCTAGTTCCTACGTCACCAAAGTCAAAGTCAGGAGTTTGGTAAACTGATGAAATATTAGTAGCCGCTCCTGCATTATAGAAAGAAGTACCTGTTGTATGGTTGTAAATATAACCATCTTTGTCACCATGATATACTTGCTCTACGCCATTTGCATCTAAGTCAGAAATAATACCCAGTGCTTGAATGCCTAGTGTTTCTGACCATTCAAAACCATTAGAGGTTAATGTTCCAATAATACCTTTAGCAACTGAAGGACTTTCAGTATTAGTACTATAAAATAATCTGTACTGAGACTTACTTCTTAAAACTGCGCTAGTAATAATAAAACCAGAGTTAGCCGCTACATCTTTTAATATTTCTTGTATTTGTCTACTAACAGAGCTTAACTCTACGTCACCAATACGCGCTGTGCCTGCCACAGTACGCACACCATCAGGTGCAAGAAATAAAATATCACCACCAATTTCTTGTATGCTGCCGTGAGATAAACAACCTACGTTAGTTGTAATAGGCGTAACTGATATACTAGCAGCATCGTTAATGTTAGAAAGCTTGTGAATACTGTTTTTACAGAAAATAATTAAATCACCACGAAAGCTTGCTAGTCCTACAACAGCATCAGAAATTACTACACTGCCTGATCCTGTACTACTAAAGCTATCTATATCATTTGTACCACTATAGTACACAGTATTTTTAGATGACGCATCACCAGCAACCACAAGGTGTTTATCGTGTATAACTGCTATTGCAGGGCCTACAGTGCTACTTACAGTAATTTCTTTAGCAAAAAAGGTTCTAGAGCTTAAACCCGCTGTTCCTGTCATTTGAAATAAAAATGGCTCATTGACCCCGTCACAGATTACAATTTGCCCGTAATCTGAAGTACCTTCATAGATTGCAAAAGTACAGCGTCCCTGATTTGTTCTATCGGCATTTGNACGGCTGTTAAAAGTTCCGTAGTCATCACCGCTACTATGAACAGAAGCCTTGTTTATTTGCATCCATGTTTCTTCACCATCAACACTGAAGAATATACCAGTGCCTGAACATACAATAACGCCATCAGCGTAAACAGCCATGCCTAATACTGCTTCACTACCATTTGGTTTTGTGTCACCAAAGGGTGTAAAGCCATCAATGCGCCTGTAGCCGCCATCAGGATCTACTTCAAAGTTACGAAGTCTTGTGGCTTGTCCCGGCTGCTGAAGCATTTCAAGCTGGTTTAGGTTGACGTTTAAACCGCCTCTACAAGAATATCCCCAAGGCTGAGACATTACACAAATCTCATTCTGTCATCTTTGAAATAACCGGGAGCTGGTTCCATAAGATGAAGGCGCATAAGTTTTAAACCACGCTTGTAGTCTTCTAAAGCAAATGCAGCAGCTTGTGAGTTTTCTTTAAACTGGTGCATGTAGTATCTAGCCCTTGCTAACAGCACAGGCTTGTAAGTGTCTGCAAATACAATAGCATCTCCAAAAGCATCAAGCTCTGTAGGAAGGTCGTAAGCATAGAACCAAATACGATATACTTTGTCAGGTATGGCGCTTAGACCAAACTTACGACTGTCTGGGCTGCGTATTACGCGAGAAGGAACACCATACTGTTGGGTGTCTGAAGCGTCTTTGTTCTGCGAGACTCTAAAGAAGTCTTTCCACTCTTCAGTAGTTGTGTACTTGAGGTTACGAATAGTATGCGGCGCTGTTTCTCCAGACACATCAACAGTTGTTAATAGGAAATTATCCCAATCAATGTAACCATAATCAGTTGTCACGCTGCTAGAAGAAGGTTTTAACTCGTACCAACGAGTACCAGCTACTGTTTCTACATACGCATTTCCGTACATGTGATCTGTAGCACCGCTTTCATCAGTAGCTAAAAAAGGCCACTGAGGTTCTTCGTTAACAATGTCTAAATAGCTTCTGTTAATACAGTCTTTAGCGTGTTGCTGAACACCGATAGCATTTGCAAAAGTAGCTGAAGTTAAAGCAACCTCATTTAGCTCTCGCAGTAGCTCATTTGTTAACGTAAGAAATGTTGCCATTATTAGTGTGCCTTTTGAATTGTGAAGTTAGCTTTTTTGCTTGCACCTTTATGAGGCTTAAACCCTTCTTTAGGATCTTTCATTAGCTTTCTGAATTTTACCAACCTTCATCCAATGATAACCTTTAGGGGCGTCTACTTTCATTAGTAAGTTACGCTTTTATTCTTACCGGCCATTGCGCTACAAGCTTTTTCCATAGCAGCAATATCAGCTTTACCGCCCATAGCTTTACCACCATGAGCATAGCCACCACGAGGTTCGGTCATTTTCTTTTTCATCTGGCCTTGCATTTGATCTACCATGCTTCCACCCATATAACCGCCACGCATATATTTATCTTTCATTATTCTTGCTCCATGCTAAAAGTTTTAGAAGTCTCTCTAGCTATTTCTAATTCATTTTTATTACCAAAGATACGATCATAGTTGCTTTGATATTTATCTTTGTCAAAACCCTTACGAAAACGACTTTCTTGAGAAACAATCGCTTTCCTAAACATTACTGGCTTATCTTTACTTCCTATTTGTGGCATACATAAATCCTGTGTAAAAAGATTGGGGGCTTTTTACGGCCCCCGTTCAGTTTAGTCGATACCATAAAACGCTGAAACCATAGCATCTGGCCGCAGTACCTTAGCACCATATACGTGAAGACCACGTACAATGTCGCCAAAGCTATCTGGGTCACGAATGACTTCAGTGCTAGTAATGGTCTGAGCCGTAGCAGTAGCAGACATGTGACCAGCAAGACATTGACCAGCAGCGTTAGACGTTGCAGCAATGTTGTTAGTCTTATACATGTCAAAGCCACGCAGCTTGCCAGAGCTTACCAAACCATTACGGATGGAGCCTTGACCGGCGTTGTAGTCTACTGACAAAAGCTTAGATGAGCTTTGTACGAGAATTTCGTAAAACTCAGGTGAAGCCAAGAACCAACGACCTTCTTCAGGGATGTTTTGCTCGTCAAGAAGACGGGCCATACGAGAAAGAACGTCAATAGGATCGTGCTCAGATGAGCCAAAGCCAATGTCCAAGTTACCAGTACCGTCAAAAGTACCAGCAGCAAGGTCAGTTGCATTGTCAGAACCAAGGATGTGGTTAGGGGTTGCAGCAGAAACGCCAGCGAACATCGTAGCAATTACACCTGCGTCAAAAGCATCACGCAAAGCGTAAGCTGCTGAAGAGGTTGCTACATCGCGGAAGTTTACATGCGACATGTTAGTTTCAATATCATCAACGATGAACTTGAATGCGTTAGCAGTGTCAACAACAAGACTAACTTCTTGGTCAGTCAAAGCTGTTTTAGTTATATCTGCGCCACGCTCATACTGGTAAACAGTGATGACAGGTTCCTTGATGATTCGTACAGTGTCACCATAACCAGAAATCTCACCAGCATAATCGGTGTTCGTAATAGCTTCCGCTACTGAAGACTTCCGAAAGAAGTTGAGTACCTGTTTAGAATATACTTTGGGTAGGAAAAACGAGTTCGTTTGACCTGCTACTGAATTACCAAAGTTACCGTTAGTGTCTGTACCTTGCTCAAATAGAGCGTCTGATTGGTTAAAAGCCATATTATATTACTCCTAAGTAGAAAAGATTATCCTCTACGAACCCTTCCCTCAATCATCGCAATATTGATTTCTTCTTCGTGTCTATCAAATTGGTCGAGGGACATTTTCGCAATTTCACTTTCTGTCCAAATCTTAGCTTCCTTAGCATCTATATTGGTTGTTTTAGTAGATACCATATCAGCAGCAGAACTTTGTGGCTGCTTACGATTTGAACGTCTTTTTTGAGTATTCTGTCCTTTCCCAGTTTCTAACTTATAAAGGTCTAACGCTTTAACAGCTAAAGTAACATTGTTTGGATTGTTATAAATCCAATCTTGTATTTGATCCGGTTGTTCCTGCGCCCATTCATGGAACCCATCATCTCCTCTGATTTGATCAAAGTCAGGATGACGTTCCTGTAAAGCCGTCTCAGCTTCTCGCGCTGCAATTTCTGCTTCCCGCTGTTCAATAACAGAAAGCTTAGATCGCAATGCTTCTACTTCTTGCTGGCTCCTCATGTGAGCTACAGTTTCTACCGTATCATATAGATCAGGATACTCTTGCCTAAAACGATCTAAGTCCTCTTGAGACTTAGGAGCTTGGTATTGGGGTTCAGCTACTCTAGCTTGATCCAATAGTTCTTGCTCTTTACGTTTAAATTCAGAAAGCTTCTGATCGTAATGTTTCTTTAAATCATCATAGCGTTTTTTATAATTAGTATTGGGTTCATCCTCAGAAGAAGGGGCCTTTTTGCGGGTAGCCTTTTTCTGTTGAGGTTCTTCGTCTTCATCTTCCGGGTAATACAAACTTTCAGCAGCATTTAAAGATTGTTTGCGATCTTGTGTGTGCCAAGGTTTACGTGCATTATACGGGTTTGCGACTTCTTCCTCTTCGTATGCCTGTTCGGACATAATACTCTCCTTTTCTACGGGGCTTGTTTTCTTGCAAGGTAGCCAATTTAAAACGTCTTTAAAATCTGGGGCTTGTTAATACAAGGTAGCCGTACTATTGTTGTTTTTAGCGTCTTCCTCCCATTAGGCTTGGCATTTGATTAGCACCTAACATAGATTGCTCTATGCGGTTTTCCTCTTCTTCCATTTGTTGATTAGGCATCCCATAAGGATTACTTAATAAACCGCCTTCTGCGTATCCGACTTTACCTCCACTAGCTTTTCGTTCTGCATCATCCATCATTGTTTGAAGGTTGTCTGCTCCGATTTCACTGGTGGCTTCTTCGGTGATTACAAACTCTCCATCGCTNAATCGCGCAGGAATAGAATCTGATACACCTGTTCCGGGGCCTTCAACTTCTCCAGCTCCCGAAAACTCTGATGCAGTCATAATGACTTTATCAAAGATTTCACTAAGCCTTGAATCTGATTCCAAAGCTCCCATTAAATATTGTTGTTCTGTTTCGTCTAAAGACTCATCAAGCACAAAGCCCATGTAGTCATCTTCCATTTGATCGTCTGGAACCTGTGACTCTTCTGCCATTGCTTGTTCTTCAGGTGTAAAAGTATCTACAGGCATTTCTTCTTCCATACCCATTTCAGGGGGTACAAGCAGTGAACCGCCTTCAGCTTTCATAGTCCTGTCCTGTTCTTTAAACACAGACATTTTTACTTCTTGATCTACGTTTTGTGTCTGTTTTTGAAAGTTTTGCTGAATACGTTCTTGTTGTTCAGGTGACTCAGCCGCTTCCATTTCTTGTTTATATGAGTTATACATCATACGAAAGCTATCTTCGTCAGATATTTCACCGCCTTCTGCTTTTCCTTTTCTAACGTCAGTAGTGTATTCTTTACCTTCAAACTTAAAAGTTTTTTTACCTGCGTTATGAGCTTTACTAAAAGCTTTTTCAAAAGCTGTAGATTCTTTTTTTGTGGGTGCGGAGTCGTTTTGAGAATCCCAAGCTTTCATAGCACCAGCCCCTAATAAAGAGCCTACACCTGTACCAACTAAAGCAGTTTTTCCTGCTAAAACATTAGCCGCTCTAGTTTGATCGCCAACCCCCTCTAAAAGGGATTGACCAGCAGTAGGTTTTGTAAAAGCTGCTCTTCCTATTTGTACAATTCGTTCTAAAGTATTGTCGCTTTTACCTCCACCGCGTTTTCTAGCTTCTACTTTTGCCATATCTCTAACTGCGCCGGGAGTTACACCATTATCTTCTGCTACTTTTATAATAGCATCTTCTTTTTTCATTGTTTGTGAAGCAGCTTCTAGTTCAGTATTTATTTTTTTTAGCGTAGTTTTAATTTCTTTTTCTTCTGCATCAGGAAAAAATTTAGCCACCCTTTTTAGAAGAGGCTTTGCTAATTTACCACCCAATGATTTTTGCTCTCTGCGATTTAAAGTAGACCTAGGTAAAAAAGATTCAAGAGCTGCAAAGTCATCTTCTGATAATGAGTCTTTAAATTTTTCTAAATCTTTAGTGCTTAAAGAATCCATATAATTTTCAATGTCATCAACGCCATCAAAGGATTCAAGGTTTTGAGCTGCGTTAACAGGACTTATTTTTTTAACAGGGGCTGTAGTACTTTTTGATTTTTGTTCAAGACGTTCTAAAGGTTTAAAACTTTTTATAACTTCTCCATTATTACTTTGTTTTAGACCCATAAAGTAATCATCAACCATATCCAACATTTCTGTTTCTGGATCATAGTCTTTAGATAACTGTTCCATTAACGGTGTTTTTTCTTCTGCAAAATCTTTAAAATCTTGTTTAAACTGTGCAGCAGTACGTCCTTCAGGACTGTCTACAAACTCTAGTTCTTCAGCAACATCAAGTAACTTTTTTTTCTGTGCAGGTTTGAGAACTTTAATTAGTTTTGAAGCTAATTGTCCACCAATAGCTTTTTTCTCTCTGCTTAACATACTTTTAGGCATCTTTTCTCTCCATTGCTTCTTTAACGCTGTCCTTTAAACTCTCTAACTTAGCCAGAGAACTCAGCCTCCCCTGACTGCGGTACAGCTCCAGTTCCGATGTTGCCACCGCCAGTACCTGTAGCTCCAAGCTCTTGAGGCTGCTGAGGTGCTCCTTCAGGGGGAGCCATAGGTCCGGGTTGTTCACCAGTGGGGCCAGCTTCCGGGCCAGTTGCCTGTCCAACATTATTTTGCATCCCTATAATTTGAGCCATTAGTGCTGCTTCTTCTGGATCGTTGATCAATTCATCTGGATCAAGGTCAAGACTGTAAGCAAGCTCGCTAATTAGCTTGTTCATTTTAATGAATGGTGCAATAGCAGGGTTTTGAGCAGTCTGTAGGAACATAGTCAAGCGTTGGCTACGTACTTCCTTCTGCATTAAGCTATTAGTACCTGTGGCTTTTACTTCTAAGTCACCTTTAACATCTAACTTAGACTCTAAGAACTGCATGTTCCACTGGAAGTATGCTTCGCCCATAGGCTTTAACAAGAAATCATCAAGGTTTTTAATGACGGTCTTAATGTTAAGAGATGCTGCGCCAAGTAGCATGGACATTCCTGAAGCAGTTCGCGTCATACTCTGGACACCTGTTTGACCATGAGAATAGCTTGGGATACCTGTCTGTTCATCTGCAAGCTGTCTGAATTTATCAAACATCATCATGTTTTCTTGTGAGGTGTTAGGAAACTTTAAGCCGTTAATTGCCTGTCCCGGTACTCCTGCTTGTCTTCGGAATACTTTGCCCGGATAAATTTCCATACTTTGACCGCCCACAAGAGCAGTTTCGTCTACATCAAAGACTAATGACCCTGACAACGCTAGATTGTCAATTGCCATACGTGCATGACCATTCATGATCTTTTGAGAGTCATCCATGTTCTCTGCAACGCCAATACCAAAGAAACTATAAGGATTTCTTTCGTATGGGAAGGCATGATAAGGCAATCTGAAAGGCGTAAAGGGATTTATTACTGCTCGTAACATTTGACCATTGCAGATCCAAGCATTAACTTGTACTTCATCTAGGTCATCTACTTCATCTGGAATATCCATACCAACTTGGCGAGCATACTCAGCGTCTATTACTCCCCAATACTCTAGAACTTCAAACTGTCCTGACCCTTCTTCGCCTGTGCGATGGTCATCTTTCAGCTCTTGTTCATAGTCTTTTTCTTCGTAGTTAGGCCCCATCATTAAGGCTTCACGAATAGCGTCTTTGTTAAAATATGGCATTTTAGCCAACGAACGCAGCTTAGTGCGGTTCATACGGTGGCGATGGAATACATATTCTGCTTCGTTTATGTTTGTAGCGTTTGGATCAGGGAAAAAATCCCAAATGCTAACAAACTCAATACGAGGGACGCGCACATCAATTGGAGAATATCTCCTAGATCCTTCTTCATTTTCTTCCCAGCGACTCAATGTCTTATTAAAGTTAAATGGGCCTTTTACGATGCCTGTTCCAAATAGAGCAGACTCAAAAAGAGCGTTGCGTATTTCACTAGCGCCGTTAGATTCTTCAATTTGATCATGAATAAGCTTCTCTAAACGTCTTGCAGCTTCTTTTGCTGGACTAACTTCCATTACTGCTGGGTTAGGACTAGATCCATCTACAAGTTTGTCTGCTCCTTGTGCCTCAATAGAAATTTCGTCAAACTTTCCAGACCCGTAAGTAGCTCCGGGCTTTAATACTCTACCATCACCCTCAAAACCCACATCAAATGGATTATCTTTTTTCTCTTCCTTACCTTCAGGGTTTTCTTCTGCCGAAGTTTCAATACCGGGCAAAGGATTTTGAGGGTCTAAATGGGCATACTCGCTAATACCTTCTGGTATTTTAGTCTCTGAAATGCCAATAGGAAACTTGTTAGCTCCGAATATAACATCTACAAGCTGTCCAAAAGCTGCGAGGACTTTTGTCTTTGTTACTTTAACAAAAACTCTAGATTTTTCTGACTCTCTAAATCGTACATTTTTGTCGTATAAACCGCGATAATTGTGATATGCAGTTAACCAACGCTGTTCATCAATGTCTCTAGAGCTTTCAGCTTGTTCGTAACGATCCATAAGAAGACCAACAAAGTTATTACGCAAGGACTCTTCTAAAGTCAATTGCATACCTTGCTCGTCTTCTACTTGTTCAAAGTATAGACC
>JGI20151J14362_10002339_pt1 | contig 13426 bp, 4 predicted proteins | sample COG_01_FD_14362 | JGI IMG/M metagenome (IMG submission 14362) | reverse complement strand
CCGTAGGGATTGCGAGTGGGTCACGCGAGTTGGGCTCACCTGACTGGGTCGTTTAGACGACGTATGAGTGTATACGGCGGCGTTTGGTCTCGGCGGCTGCGCCTCTACGTTATTGCGGGGCTTTTTGACGAAAAGGTTCCGAGCCGAGAGAGTTGACAAGGAACTTCTTGACCTTGGACCAAGAAAGTCGGAATTGGTCAAGAATGGCGCGGAAGTCGACCGGGGTTCTGGGAGGATGCGCGTACCCACGCATCCTCTGCATCGCATCGTGCTTCATCGTGTGTCACCGCGTCGACCCATCCTTTCGAGTGGGTCGTCTGGTCACCACACGCGAGTCAAAGCGCGCGCGCCCATCACTCTTTTGGGTTTTCCAAAGAGAGCGTGATCCCCGGGGACGACGGCCATGAAAATCGGCCATCGGGGAGACCTCAAAGCCGGACACGCGCGGTAGTCCGCGCGCGACGTGGACGAGATCATCCGGGATCGCCTCGGGCAACACGAACGATGCGACCAGACGCACGATCTGGTTTGATCTCACCGCCCGCACCGACCGCACCCATCCCGCCGTGTCCCGAACAATGCTCTCATTCGATTTTTCGCCTTGTCAAGAAGGTCGGCTACGATTTTTGGCTTGTGCGCCTAGCTCGTCGTGTTTTCAGGCCGCCAGAGGTCAGCTGGACTCTTCGCTACGTCCGGCTGAGACCGGCGATTCAACAGATTCGATTTTTCCTGGCGCTGAAATCACCCCGGCGACGAGCGAACATGCCCTGGAACATGCCTCGCAGCGCGGTTTGGTAACTCCTAACGCGCCGTCCGCGAGCCAGTTCGCCCGCTTTTTCGGTGCTTTTTCACGAACCGCTGCCAGCTTCCAGTACTGCTGACTGCTGAAATTGGGCGGGCACTGTGAGGTAAAATATTTTGGGATGCGCCGGCATGCGCCGACGACAGCGGGATCCGTTCGGCAGTTCGGGCTCGGATCGAGACGTTCGATGGCTCGATGAGATCGTACGGGCCGTGCGGTCATGCCGAGCCATCGCACGGGTCCGTCCGTGTCCGGTAAGGGCGTTTTGCCGGAGTTCTGGTTTGCAACGAGGTTTTTGGAAATTCCCTATGCGTATCACAAAGAGAATCGGGCTAATACGGGTTACAATTGCGTAATCCAGGTTCAGACGGGACCGGACGACCGTACGGAGACGCGAGAATTTGTTTTGGACGGGCTTTTTTTTTGGCTCCTCGATTTGTTCGTTTTCTATTTGGGGATGTTTTCACGAGTTAATAAACCACCAATCTACCAATCAACAAGCTCGATCGAGTACGTGCTGGACTGCACTCCCTGGTTCTCGGGAAGAGGCGCACCGTCCCTGACGTGAGCGAGAGCCCCGTTGACGCGCCCGACGCTGGCGCATCCCGCCTGAAGCTTCGCCGCCGCGCGTCTGAGCGCCGCCATGGCCGCGTCCTCGTCGCCGTCCTCGTCGCCGCGGTTCATCGCAAAGGTTGTGAAGTGCGCGTCGATCACCGCACCGGCCCACGTGATGACCTCGCGCGCCGCGGGGAGGCCCTTCACGGGTTCCATCGCCAGATCTACGCTACCGCCGTCACCGCCGGAGTACGCCTCGAGCCACACGGACAGGTACGCCACGAGCTTGGCCGCGGCGTCCGGGGGCAGGTCGGGCAACGCTTCGGTGGCGTACTCGGGCGTGAGGGGACGGGCGACGAGGGAGTGGAGCGTGGGCGCCCAGTGCATGCCGTCGAAGGACTCGACGGCAGCGGTGGCGATGCGTGCGCGGTGAAGCGCAGCCTTGGCGGTGGACGCGGCCGAAATGGCGTGCCTCTCCTTGGACGCCTTCATGGCCGCAGCCGCCTGCTCAGCCGCTCGGACAGCCTCCTCCGCAGCCTTAACCTGACGTGCGGACACCTCCTTGATGGCCTGCGCCGACGGGCCCTTCTCCTCGAGGAACGCCTCGAGGCATGCCTTGATGTCGGCGCCATCGACGTCGTCCCCGAGGCGGAGGAACGCGTCCAGGTCGGCGAACCTGCCCGCGGCGATGAGCGCCGGGACGAGCCCGAGCGCCTGGCTGGAGTGGGTCAGGTATCCCTCATCCACCATATCCCTCAGAGGCGCCCACAGCTCACGGCGCATGCAGCCGTATATACCCGCGGCGAGCACGACGGGGGGAATGTCCACGTGCTCGTCGGTCTTGTACTGGTTGAGCATCTTCTGCGCCGCCGCCGCCGTGATCGACGCGTCGCCGTCAAACTTGTCCACCATGTCCTTCGCCATTTTCTCGGCGGCTGGGTCGGGACACCACCACCCGTTCTCACCACTCGGATCCCCACGGTCGATGATCGGCTCGAGGGGCTCAGCGAGCGGGTCTGTTGGTCGGGGCGTCGGCTCGGGGAACTTTGGCGTGTAAATGGAGTACTGATCGGGCTTGGCCATCTCCCGCACGTTTGCAACGCCGAGAACCTTTATGGCCGGACCCGCGGGACCGTCGGGACCTGCCGCCAGGTTCAACCTGCCCAGCACAGAGAGTAGGGTGAGTGGACCGGTGGCGGGAACCTCGGTGATGACAATCTCCCCAGCGACGGACACCACCAGTCGGCAGTCCCCATCCTCGTCTGGCAAGGGTGCGATCCTCACGCCGTCCTCCCCGCCGCCGCCCGATCCAGGGTGCGTCTCGGTGCACGAGTGAACAGCGCCGTACTTGGAGTCGCACACCGCGATGCGCGCACCGCCCCCACAGCCCGGACCCACCTGCGCCACGGCGTAGAATCCACCCCCGAGGGACGCGATGGAAGCCGAGGGTAGGACACCGTTAGCGTCAGCCGCACCCGCCGCCTTGCCTCGCTTTCCTCCAGCCTTCTTGCCGCCGCCGCCGGTCTCGTTCGCACCCCCGGTGGTGACCAGCTCCTTCATCTTTTTCTTATTGTCGCTGTACGCGCGCCACACGCCGTTCGACCACATGATGCACAGGTCGTCGTCCCCTCCCGCGACGGCGACGGCTCTGGACGCACCCTCCGGCGGGGTCACCTCAATCTCCCACTTGGTCTCGACGCTCCTGCCGCTGTGCTCGCCTCCCGCGACCTTGAACATGGTGACGGTGCGGTACTCGGCGTTCAATCTGTCCGCGGTGATGACGACGACGCCACCGCCGTCGTTCGCCTCGGCGCACGTCTCCACGACTCTCTTCGCCGCGGCGGTCTTTTTCTTCCCATCCTCCGTGCCCTCCCCGGGCTGCGCGGACGCCGCGAGCTTCCTGGCGTCCGCGCCGAACCAGCGCGCAGCGCCGTTCGCGCCCACGACGAGCACGCCCCCCCCACCGTCTCCTCCACCCACCGCGACCAAGGCGGCGATCCCGTCGGGCAGCCTGGTGGAGCCCGAGTCCACCGCCGCATCGAGGGACGCGAGGGGATCGGCGTCGGTCCAGGTCACCAGCGCGGGCTCCGTCTCGCCCGGCGGGAGGATCGCGGCGAAGTATCGCCCGCACCCCGGATCGTACACCGCGGGCACGGCGAACGTGTGACCCCGGCCCACCGCCCACGACCTCGTCTTGGACTGGGTGTCGCAGTCGTAAACAACCACGCCGTCGCCCTGCACCGTGGCCACCGCCGTTCCCCGGGCGCCGGCGCACGCTCCCATCACGGGTGTGTTGCCACCATGGCGACCGAGCACGACACTTGCGCTATTGTCGGGTTGTTCCGCGTCGAGGATACCCATCCCGGCGCGTCAGCCGATGTTCTCCGATCCACACAAGGCCTCGGAGGCGAGGGATTTGTGTCGGCGGCTGAGCCAAGAGAAAAAGAGTTCGTTTGGAGGGCAGTCTTTGGAGTGGATCAAAACATGGGCCAAATTCCAGGTTACGTATGGGCGCTAGTCAGAAAAAGCATTTTTTTATGATCAAAACAACACGCGGGTGTTGAACGAACAGTCAAGCCGCGGCTTTTCCTCCTCATTGAGATCGGGTCTGTCGGGTTCACCACTCGCGCGGAGCAGCGGGAAGCGTACGCGCGGGCGGGATGAGCAAGATGAGCTTGCCTGATCTGCCCAGTATGAAGGACATGCCGTCCTTCTCGTCCATCGGCTCGTCGGCCGCGGAAGGGGCGAAGGGAGTGTACACGGCCGCGAACAACGTCAAGCTGTTTCAGAAGAATCTTCGGGATATGATTACCGGGATCCGCGCCGCGAAGGACAAGCAGAAGGATTACATGAACAAATGCCTTCAGGACATCCGCGCTGAGGTGAGAGCGCCACCCGGCGACGGCGCCAGGCTGCTTCCCCGCCCTCTTCGCCCGCGATTCCCGCGCAATTCACTCAACAATTCCTTTTCTAACGTTTCACAACCTCCGCAGGTGGTGAGCTCCGACATTCGCACCAAGGCTGTGGCCATCGAGAAGGCAACCTACCTTCACTCGCTCGGATACAACATGAACTGGGCGTCGTTTCACGTCGTTGAGCTCATGAGCACCGATAACGTCAAGTACAAGCGCGTCGGCTACCTCGCCGCGACGCAATCGTTCGGCGACGACACGGACGTCGTGCTCCTCATCCCTAACCTGCTGAAGAAGGACCTCGCGTCGCCCAACCCGGCCGAGGCTGCGCTTGCGATCGCGTGCCTGGGTAACATCGTCACCCCCGAGCTGTCTCAGACCCTCGTGGCGGACGTGTACTCCCTCCTGAACAACCACAAGCCGGACCTGAGGCGCCGCGCGTGCCTGTGCCTCTACAAATGCTTCCTGAGGTACCCCGAGGCGCTGCGGCCGTCCTTCGCCAGGCTCACCGAGTGCCTGGAGGACGACGACCAGGGCGTGGTCCAGGCGGCGGTGACGGTGCTGAGCGAGCTGGCGATGCACAACCCGAAGACCTACCTGCCCCTCGCGCCCAAGTTTTACAAGCTCCTCACCACGTCCTCCAGCAACTGGATGACGATCAAGCTCGTCAAGGTGTTTGGCGTGCTGACCCCCCTGGAGCCCAGGCTGGCGAAGAAGCTCGTGGGTCCCCTCGGGGAGATCCTGGAGACGACGAGCGCCAAGTCCTTGCTGTACGAGTGCATTCGCACGATCGTGGCGGGGATGACAAGCCAGGAGAAGATTGTGCGGCAGGCGGTTGACAAGCTGAAGGACATGCTCGACGACACGGACCCAAACATCAAGTTCCTCGCCCTCTACGCGCTCACCTTCCTCCTCGAGTCCCACCCGAGGATCGTGGCGGAGCACAAGGGGAATATCTTCGGGTGCATCGAGCACGAGGACTCCAACATCCAGTACTGCGCGCTCAAGATTGTGCGAGGGCTCGTGACCAAGAAGACGCTCATGGACACCACCGCGCTCCTCATGGGCGCCATGGGCAAGTCGGAACAGAGGTTTAGGGACGAGCTGGTGTGGAGCGTGATCCACATCTGCATGAACGACAGGTACGCGCTCGTCACCGACTTTGTGTGGTACCTCACGGTGCTTGCCGATCTCGTGCGCGTGCCGTCGTCGTCGCACGGCGGGATGGTGGGCGACCAGCTCGTGGACATCTGCCTCAGGGTTGAGGTCGTGAGGGAGTCCGCGGTGGCCATTCTGAAGCCCCTGCTCCTGGACCCCACCCTGCTGGAGAGGAGCGAGAGCAACGCCACCGTGCCCGAGGCTCTCAAGGCCATTGCGTGGATCGTCGGCGAGTACGCGCAGTTCGTCACCGACCACGAGGCGGTCATCGCCGCTCTCTCCCACTCCAACGTGGGCAACCTCCCCGCGCACGTGCAGGCGGTGTACGTGCAGAGCCTGCTCAAGATCTACGCGTCCGCGGTGTCGATGCACGCGGGATCGGTCAGGCCCGCGCCGGAGATGCCCTCGCCCGTCCTCGCCGCGCACGAGCAGCTCGAGGGCATGTACGTCGACCCGGAGATGCCCAAGTCGTCGCTGGTGCCCATGAGCCCCTACCTCACGCGGCTCGGTGAGACCATCAAGACGAACATCACGCCGTTCTGCAAGAGCCTGCACCTGGAAGTTCGCGAGCGCGGGTGCCAGCTCAAGACGATCCTCGACATGATGTTTGCGGCGGAGGCGGAGACTCCAGGCGAGGGCGTGGCTCTCATGGAGGCTTTCGCGGTGGTACTTTCCGAGGAGATCCAGCCCGTCTCCCTCAAGGCGCAGCGCAAGGTGGAGCCGGATCCCGAGCTGCTCCTCACGGCGCCCCTGTCCAAGGATTGGGACGGCCTCTTGCTCAGCAGCGACGACGAGGCGAGCGACGACGAGGCGCCCGATCGCAAGTCGAAGAAAAAGAAGGGGAAGAAGGAGGACAGGTCCGTCACGGAGCTGTTCACGCAGAAGAAGAGCAAGGAGCAGATCGCGAGAGAGGAGGCGGAGGCGCGCGAGATGCTGCAGCGGCACCGCGAGAAGATGGGCCAGTACTACCTCGGGGGCGAGGTTCCCGAAGAGAAGGAGAAGAAGAAATCCAAGAAGAAAAAGAAGGGAGAGGTGGAGGCGCTTCCGGAGCCGGAGCCGGAGCCGGAACTCCCGCTTTACATGCAGCAGAGCATGGCCGGGGGCAAGATGGCGCGCCCCACCATCAAGGGCGAGGACGATTCCTCGGAGGACGAGTACGCGCCCAAAACCAAGGGCGGGGCCAACAAGTTCAAGTCCAAGATCGACGCCGCCGAGCTTCACGCGGGCCTGGGTACCTACGACCCGCTCAAACCCCTGGGACGCGGCGAGGAAATGCCCTCCGTGGAGGCGTACCCCACCTTCGATCCTTACGCCAACGAGGGCGGTCAGCCCACGAATGCGTTCGCCATCGGGGCCCATCGCGGCAGGGACAAGAAGAAAAAGAAGGCTTCCAAGAAGGATGGGAAGAAAGATTCCAAGGACAAGAAGGAATCGAAGAAGGCGGATAAGAAGGAGAAGAAGGCTCCCAAGGAGGAGGAGGAAGGAAAGAAAGAGAAGAAGGGGAAATCGGAGAAGAAGGCCAAGGACAAGAAGGAGTCCAAGTCGAAATCGTCAAAGGGCGATCGGGCTGCCAAGAAGATGGCCAAAGTCACCCTCGGGGAAGCATGAGAGTGTGGGCTCTATCATTCTTTCAGATTTGCAATGAAACGTGTTGGTTCATCCATAAATAAATGTACAAGCCTAAATAGTTCGACTACGGGTCTGCCATGATGGACTGTAATGCAGATTGTCCAGAAATTGAGACAGTTACGTGCCCAATAACCGCGTCGTTCTTGTCCAACACCTGCACGCGTCTGTCCAAAATGTCACCCTTCTCGTAGATATCCGAGAGCTTCAGCTCAAAGAACCCAACGTCCTCGAAATCGATCCCGTTATCGTCGGACACCAGACAGAACGGAATGATCGCCTCCTCCGAACTGCCTCCCCGGAGCGCAGCCGCGAGAGCCTTGCGCAGCCCGTACTCCTTCACCGGGAACGCGCGGGTGTAGCCAAAATCCACCAGGCTGCTCTGCTTCTTCACGCGCATGGTCTGCTGATCGTCGTCCCGGTGGAACCTGGACATGAACTCGAAGAGCATAAACATCTGCCTGATCTTGTGGTCGTGGTAGAGGGTGTTACCCAGCTCGAGCTGACCGATGGACACCGTCACCTTATCCGCCGCCGACGCGGATGTCATCACCGACTCAGTCACGGGCCCTCCCTGCCTCGTCAGCGCGGTGCTCATGGGGGACGTGGGAAGAGCCTTGGAAAGGTTGTCATCCTCAATGCCGGCACTGCGACGGGGAGCCCGCGGAGGGGCAGACACGCGCGCGGCGTCGCTCGCCGTTGGCACCGCGGCTGATTTTGCACTCCTGGACGCGTCCTGGAGAACCTCCTTCCAGGAGAGGCTCACGTAGACGGTTCCCATCTTCTCGCGCGACTGCGAGAAGAGCGGGAAGGCACCCTGCACGGGGAGACCCTTGGAAAGCGGCTCGAGGTCGATCCGCGCGATGCCGATGACGCCAGCTCCCTCGAGGTCGGTGTCCGCGTCGTCAAAGGCAACCACCTCCATCGACGCGTTCTCCAGTCGGGCCTCAACCTCCTTCGTTCGCTCGAGGGGCATGTCGTGCGAGTCCTCAAAGTCGGGGTTGGGACCGCGACCGTACGTAGTGTCGTGGCTGGGCAGGCCCGGGAACTGGTAGCTGCAGTANGGTACCATGTCCGAAGTCTCACCCACGCGGGGAACCAGATCACGGCAGCATGAGATGTCAACCTTGATCGCGGTGGGGACAAAGTTTGCAGACGCGGCAGCCTCGTACGCGGAGGTGTAGGCGGATGCCAGCGGGTCGTTGGGATCGGTACCGGGAGGAAGCCTGGCCCTGGCACCGACAGCCCCAGGCTTGGCCTTGTACGCGCGCAGCTGGGGCATGACGCTCTTGCGCAGGAACGCGGAGTACCTGACTCGGGCGATGATATCCCCGTTGCGGCCCACGACGTCGCAGAAGTGCACCGACGGATCCTTGGCGGTGTGTCCAAGCTGCATGTCGTCAAGCACCTTGGCGAGCTGGATGTGCGCGACACCGATGGTGGCAAAATCAAGCCCGAGGGACTTGTTGAGCTCCACCGGGAGGCGCTTGGTGTCGAGGTACTCGAGGAAGAAATCATCAACCTTGACGATGTACTGCAGCGTCTGTTCAATCTCAACCTCCGTGCCAGTGACAACCGCCGTCGCCTGGGTCTCGTGCTCGAAGAAGTCCACGGTCATGAACGTCGCCGGGTTGGGCTCCCCGATGACGGCCCGGTCAATCTCGACGCCGAGCAGACGAAGCTCAAAGATGTTCTCGCCGGCACCGAGATCCGAAGTGTCGGACTCCTCAGCCTTGCTAGCGAGCTGCATGGAACCGCTCATGCTGGATCGCACAGTCTTTGGGCCTTCATCGATGTGTTCGATGGATCCACCGCTGAGCAACCTGCGGAGCTGGGCCTCTAACTTCTGGATCTTCTTCTGTCTGCGGTCCAACTCGTTCTCGTGCGCCTGCACCTTCCTGTAAAGATCCTCGTTGATCTTATCAGCGCGGGTCTTTTCCTCCACGAGTGCCGCCCTGAGGTCAGTGCCCTGGTGCTCCTCGAGCTTGAGCAGCTTCTGCGCCTTCTTGAGCTCCTCAACCTGGTCGGCGTAGGTCTCACGCAGCCCCCTCAGCTCGGCGCGCAGGGTACCCTCGTCCATATCGTCGTCTTGGTGCACAATAAGAGCCTTGCTGCCACCCTTGGAACCCTTACCCTCCTTGTGCGAGGCGCCTCCCATCTCCATGAACACCTTGATCTTATCGTGCGCCGCCTCGAGCTCAACCTCCATCCTGGACATGTCCACACGGAGACGATCGCGCTCCGACCGCGTGCTCTTGTAGTCCTCGACACCGCCGCCGCCAATCTCGTTGAGAGTCCTCTTGAGCTCAGCCTCCCTGAGCTCAGCCGCCGCGCGCTCGCGCTGCGCCTCAACCATGATGGATCGAAGCCTGCGAACCTCCGACTGAGCCTCGGACGGGGCGTTCATAGCCGCAGCTAGGAGCTGGTGGTTCTCCTTCTCGAGCGCAAGGCGTTCGTGCCTGGCCTGCTCGAGGAGGGGCTCCAGCTCGCGCGCAGCCTCAAGCTCCATGGCGAGGCGCTTCTCCTCCGATGCGAGGTTGAGGTTCTCCCTGCGCTCGGCGTTCAACCTCTTGTGGGTCTCGTCGAGCTGCTGCAACACCTTAGTGTGGTTCGCTTTCATCGTGCCGAGCGCCTGCTGCGCCTCCTGGTACCTCTTCTGGAGGACACCCGCGCGCTCCCAGGCCGATTTGATCTCAGCCTGAAGCTCGCCGGCGCTGAAGGAGGTGGAGACATCGTCGTTGCGAGGATACTTGGGAACTATGGCTGTCTCCTTCTCGCGCTTGAGGTCAATCTCGAGCGCAGTGACGAGAGCTTTCGTGTCGCTCAGCTGCTTCCGGAGGTACGCGACCTCACCCGCCTGCTCGCGAAGGTTGGCCATCTCCGCTGTGTTAGCCGCGGCGGGGGCTGCGGCGATTTGCAGCCGTGAGGGATCAGCGACAACGCGCTTAACCTCGGACATGCGGAGAGCCTGGTACACCTCAGCGAGGGTGACGCGGCCGTCTCCATCCGCGTCCATCTCCCTCAGATGGTGCGCCATGTGCTTGAGCTCGGCGTTGGACAGGTTGGGAATGAGCTTCCTGAGCATCATGATCAGTCCGTTGTGGGTGAGGAATCCGGTGTGTGCAGAGTCAAACTCGTCGAAGGCCTGCGCGAGGCTGATGCCGCGCGAGCTCACGTAGTCCGTCAGGATCTTAAGCACGGCACTGAGCTCCGGAGATGACTTGTTGTGGGTGTTGTTGCTCGCAGCGATGGCATCCTTGACCCCGTTGACAAACTCCGTGAAGCTCACCTCGCCGTCGCTGTCGATGTCGAGGAGCGTGCGGATGTACTGCACGTCTCCCGCGGTGGCGTCGGGAAGGAGCGCGCGGATCATGACCGAAACGTCCGATCGGGTAAGCGCACCAGTACGTTCGCGGTCGAAAGTGTCAAAGACGTCCTTGAGGCGAGCGTGCTGATCCTTGAGGTACTTGTCGAGACCAGCGACGAAGCGCTGCTCACGGTTACGCTCGAATGGCACGAGCCTGCCACCCATGAACCTGCCCGCGAGCTCGGGCCACTGGCCGGCTCCTGCGGGAGGAGTGTACACACGCATGGTGTGACGGTCCACGAGGTAGTGCGCTCCATCGAGGGTGATGTCCTCAAGGTACCAGTCAGATGGACCACCTTGCCTTGGCTGGGGCACGCCCGAGCTGGGGGTGGTGCCGTCGCTAGTCAGGACTCTGGTCTCGAGCACGCGAAGGGCGTGGGCGATCTCGTCGTAGCCAACCTTGCCGGTGTTGCCGAGATCGAGCTGACGCACGAACGAAGCCACCATGCGGCTCTCCTGCGCACCGCTGCCGACACTCTTGCGGAAAACTTCGAGAACCTTGGCGTAGGACATCCTGCCGCTGCCAAAGAGGCTCTTATCGCGAGCCAGAACCTTGAACTGCTGCAGCACGCGCTCGGCGTCCATGTTTCCACGCTCGGAAGACGCCTGCGACGCGGCGATGACGTCCTTGATGCACGTCACCAGCTCCTGGTAGGAGATCTTACCGACACCCGCGGTGTCGAGCAAAAGCTGNAAAAACGCGAGGTCGGCGTCAGACGAGCCGGGCATGAGCTTTTTGAGCATGGCCGAGAGGTCCTTGCTCTGGAGCGTGCCCTTCTTCCCGGTATCGAAGGAGTCGAAGACATCCTTGAGACGAGCCTGCTGCTTCTTGAGCGTGGCGTCGAGGGAGGCGACAAGGTCCGCCGACGTGGGTGGGCGGTTGATGACGCCGCCGGAGATTTTGCCGACGGGCGGGCTTGAGCCAGTCGGTTGGGGACGTGAGCGTGTTGTACACGAAGCTGTTGGTGGAGTCCACCAGGAACATCTGGCCCTGGATAAACTGTTCCTTGAGAACGAGGGTCCCGGCTCCCACCTGCATGACCTGCTGCGGGGTAGCCACGGGCCTGGACATCTCCGTGATTGCGGGCACCTCTGAGGACTCGATGGTCATGTCGAGCCCGCGAAGAGCCTTCTTGAGGTCGAGGAGGGTCACCCTACCGTCGCCATCGAGGTCAAGCCTCGCCATGTGAGAGAGAAGGTGGCGCTTCTCGTCCTCCGTGATGTTGGGATCGAGCTTGGTGAACATGTCGCCGAGTTCGCGGGGCTCCAGTGTGCCGCTCCCGTCCTTGTCAAACTGGTTGAACACAGTCGAGAGAGTGGAGAGCTTCGCCTTGATGTACGACCTGAGCTTCTTGAGCACCGGGCGCATCTCGCTCGAGGCGCTGTCGGACGTCTTCTCGCCAATCACGACGCAGTTCTTCATCGCGTCTACCAGCTCCTGGTATGTCACCTTCCCGTCCGAGTTGATGTCCACCATGGCGCGGAAGTACTTCTGCTGCGCGGGCTTCACGCCAGGCATGACAGCCTCGAGGAACTTGCCGAGCTCGGCGGTGGTGAGTGATTCGCTCTTGTCCGCGTCGAACTTATCGAAGGCCTCCTTCAGGTGGATCTGCTCGCGCTTGAGGTAGGCGTCAAGGGCCACGAACACGTCATCCTTGCTCGTGGGCCTCACGATACGACCGCCGGACATGCGTCCCACGGGCTCTGGCCACTCGTCGGGCGTCAGCGGCTTGGTGTAAACCTTGGACGTCGCGCGATCTAGGAGGTAGTTCCTGCGTTCCTCGACGAAGTGCTCGAGAACCCAAGTGTCGCCCGTAACCTTCGTCGCCGGCGCGGCGGCGGGCGCGGAGCCCTTCTTAAGCTCCATTTGCCTGAGCTGGCGCCTGAGGGACTCAACCTCCGACGTGAGCGTCGAGGCTCGCACGCGCTCCTGTCGCAGCTGCTCCGCCATGGAATCGCTGTGTCGGGTGCTGGTGTCCATGCCGGGCGGCTTGGGCAGCCTGACGTTGCTGATATCCGCGGCCGTCTTCTTTCCGGGCTTGATGCCTCGCGCCATCTTGAGGGCATCATCCAGCTTCACCTTGTACTCCTTGCACAGGTTCTTGAAGTGCACCGTCTTCTCGTGCTCCTTCTGCAGCTTGCGCGTCAGCTCCCTGGACTCCTCCTCGAGCTCGGCCGCGCGCTGCTCCGCCGCGAATAGACGAGCCGCGGTGGGTGCGGTCATCTTACCGCCAGCACTGCCGCCAAGTTTGGAGGAGGACGCGAGCGTCGCACGCTTCGCAGCCTCCTCCGCCCTGGCCAATCGCGCGAGGGTCTGCTTGTGCTTGTTCTCCCTCGCATCGAGCTCTTTCTTGAGCCTCCGATTCTCGTTTTGAAGGTTCAGGTATCGGTCCTCGTCCATCGTGGCGCTCATGACGGCCTGTTGGAATGAGGGGAGGGCGCGAGTGAGCACGGGTGGGGTTGCGACGCGATGGACGCGCGTCCTTCGGGCGAGGGGGCCGAAGAGATTTTCGGATGCAACGAAAAAGTGGGCGTACCTGAGTTCTTGACCGGGACCTCCCCTGGGGGCCTGGGGATTGCCCGTACGCCTGAGAGGACGTCACCGATACGGCGTCCGCCTCTTGATACATGCGGCAGGGCGGGTCGCACGCCTCAACCCGGCAGCCCTGCTCAGTGCTGTGTGGCGGGGCGCTCGGGGCATTTCCTCGGGAAGGTCCAGTTTTCATTTTTTGGGCTCCAACGGTCACAAATCGAACGAATTTTTTTTTTTGCCGGGTTCACCAGTCAAGCGTTTCGACGAAGCCGAAACGGCGTTGTCTTGGGAAGCGCTCGCCTCCCCGGCGTCACCCACAACCCCCCGCGGTCGACATCATCCGCACGATCCTCGCCAAGAGGTCGCAAAGCCAAATTCATACACACTACAACATGACCACCATCGATTTCGGATCATCCGGTCAGCGACTCGACGTCACCCTCGAGGACGTGGCCGCGATGGCCCTGCTGTAC
>JGI20151J14362_10002330_pt1 | contig 13455 bp, 7 predicted proteins | sample COG_01_FD_14362 | JGI IMG/M metagenome (IMG submission 14362) | reverse complement strand
CCCCCCCATTAGGGTTTAGCAGTCTTTGAAAAATTCCTTTTCCTCTTCTAAAAAGTCACACCAAGAAAGAACGTCAAAGTGTTCTTTTGTGTTGTTCTTGAAGAACATAGGAACAACAATAATAGTAGTGTTATCATCCTATTAGACGATTTTCGTGTGTTGTTGAGAGAGACACAATAATAACAACAACATCAACATCATCATCAAAGAGAGGAGAAAACAGAGTGTAACAGAGAATAATATACTTTCAAACTATTATAGACGATGACGATGATGATGACTTCAACAACAACAACGATATCTTCTTCTTCTTCTTCTATCCATCATCATTTTTCGGGAAGGAGTTGTACGACGCGATCGAATAATGAGTTACGACGCAGCACAAACATCACCAAAACAAACAAAATAAGAAACAAAATCAAAGCAGCGGCTGCGGAACCGCCGGTGCTGCCATACAGAGTCGGACACGGGTTTGATTTGCACCGCTTGGAATCCACTGCGGAATTCCCAGAGTTGAAGTTGATATTAGGCGGCATCGAAGTGCCGCACGATCGCGGGTGCGTCGCGCACTCGGATGGGGACGTTTTGTTGCACTGCGTGGTAGATGCCATCACTGGCGCGCTCGGTTTGCCGGATATTGGCCAGTTGTTCCCGGATAACGATCCGAAATGGAAAGGCCAAACGTCGGACGTGTTTATTTACGAAGCCATTCGATTGATGAAAGAAGCCGGGTACGAGTTGGGGAACATCGATTGCACATTAATCGCGCAAAGACCGAAGATTTCGCCGCACAAAGAAAAGATTAAGAAAAACTTGGCGAAGTTGTTGGACGTGCACGAATCCGTGGTGAATGTCAAAGCGAAGACGCACGAAAAGGTGGACTCTTTGGGAGAAAATAGAAGCATCGCGTGCCATACTGTTGTGATGTTGATAAAAGCGTAAAACATTCAAACTCGTATTTGTTATTATTATATAGAAATTAGTGTATCTCTCTGCTCTGATGTCTCTCTCTCGTTTGCTTTGTATGTATGTAAATCGTCGTGTTGATTATTTACCGCCACTCGTGATGTAATCTTCCAAGACGTCAATCTCTTCGTCCTGTTCCGCAATCAACGCCTTCACCACGTCGCCCAACGAAACGATGCCTTCCAACGTCTGCGACTCGGTATTGATAACTGGAATGTGTCTGAAATGACCACTTGTCATCGCTTGCATCGCAGCTAAAACAGAACAATACGGTTCCACTGAAATGAGTCGTTTCTCTCCCGTCGATTCGTCCTTCGCTGGTGTCATAATCTCTCTCACCGTCGTCAAGTCTGTGACTTTATTCGTCGCCACCGCTCTCAAATAATCTCTTTCGCTCACGATACCGGCTATCGCGTTACTTTTAGGCGAGTAATACAATTCTTCCAAATGAATCTTCTTGCTCTTATCCACGTCGAGCTTATGAAAGTCCATCACAACCAGCGCTCCGACGTCCATAGCGTGCATCTTCCTCACCGCGTCGTCCACCGAAGCGTCGAGCGTCGTCCTATTTTATATTTTTATCACGTACAGTCAGACAGTCAGAAAAGCTTTTCGAGAGGTTTTACGATAAAAAAAGATTAACGCGCGCGTTCGTAAAGTAAAGCGTTGAGTAATAGTAGTAGTAGTCGTTCGTCGTCTTACCAGTGCGCTCGTTTCGCCAGCGATCCTTCCTTTCGCTGCTTGCTCTTCACGATGTCATCGACGACGACTGGCTTGTACACGCAGTGTCCTTTATCTTTCCGTATTTTTGCGTTTATTTTCACCTGTTTGCACAAGCAAAACGTCTCGGTCGTCGTCGTTTGTTGTTGTTGTTGTTGTTGTTCAGTTTCCTCCGCGTCAGCCGCCGCCGCCGCCGCTGTTATCCTCCTCCTCGTTTTCGAGAAGAGGAGCTCATCCACCAAAGCTCTTCCTCCTCCTCCTCCTCCTCGCGAGGACGAGGAAGTGGAAGAGAGAAAAGTTCTCGCCGCTCGACGCATCAAAGTACTCTTCTGTTGTTAAAGTGTGCTCTTTTTTTGACGAGCGCTTTTCAATCGATCGAGTATTTTTCTTTTTTCTCTCTCTCTCCACAAAAAAAAACAAGAATGAGCAAAAGAAGCTTCTTGGGGGATGGAACTACTCTTTCTTCTTCTTCTTCTCTCATAATCTCTGCCGCTACTTCTGCTGCTTCTGTTCACCCACTCTACCAAAAGCTACTTTCTTCTCTGCTGACGACAAAGACGCAACAAAAATCATCGTCATCATTTTTGTCGCCGTTCTTGGTATTCTTCAGAGAGTAATAAAGAAGAATTAGAAAAAGAAATTGGATATTACACCGGGAAAAAACGGAATCCGTTGACGGACACGCGTTTACACCAATACGATCGAAGACCTCCACCGAACGCGTTGTGCGAGATATGCTCGAGGCGATTTTGCTCGTGCGAAGAAAATAGAACGATGAAGCGTAAACCAGAAATGCCTGGACCGGAGGACTGTTGTCAATCCTCGCCGCAGTGTAAGTTTTGCGTTTGGACGATATACGACGAACAGTTGGCAGAATACGAAACGAATAAAGAGTTGTACATGGATAAGTTGAAGTAAAATGCATGAAAAAGAAGGAGAAGAAGATGAAGTAAAAAGCATCGACATTGTTCATGAAGACGATACGTACATCGTCTTCCAGAACGGTTTGCGATTGAGCAAACCGTACGCGTTTGATTTCATCGCCAACGTCAAGAGAAGATGGTGCGAGGTTGAAAATGAAGAAGAGAATAACATCGTTGATATCTTTCACAAGGAGTTTCCGAATTTGCCGAGAGAGTACTACGCGCAAGCTTTCAAAGATGGACGGTTACGCGTAGAAGATAAAAACGCATCTTCTGTATCTCGGAGTCACAAAAAGAAGAGGAAAAAAGAAGACGACGAGAAAGAATATTTTCCAGCCTTGGTTCCAGGACAAACCGTTCGCCACTTGGTGCACAAACACGAGCCGCCGGTGCTTTGTTCCGAGAACGAGATTGAAATTTTAGAAGAAGTAGACGATATCGTCGCCGTGAGAAAGCCGGCAACTGTTCCGGTGCATCCAACCGGACAGTATCGAAACAATTCAGTGGTGGAAATCTTGCGTCAACGTTTACCAGAGATGAATGATAAAAAGAATACTTCTCCTCCTCCTCCTTTGTTACCTTTGCACAGGCTCGATAGGAACGTTTCTGGGTTGTTGCTCATGGCAAAAACGTCCAAGGCGGCTAAGATTGCGACAGATTTAATCGTTTCAAATAAAGTTCGAAAGGAGTACGTCGCGAGAGTGAAAGGTTTGTTCAGTAAGGAAACGACGTGTGAAGTACCTCTTGGGTTTTGCGGCAAAACGCACGTCGCCACGTGGCCATCTGATTCTTCAACACCTTCTCCTTTATATAAATCAGCCAAGACGTCGTTTACACTGATCAAACACTTTTCAGAACTGGACGAAAGCTTAGTGCGATGCGTTCCAGAAACCGGGCGAACGCACCAAATTCGAGCGCATCTAAAAATACTCGGACATCCAATTGCGAACGATGTCGTATACGGCGGCCGATTGTCGCCGAGACAAACGAAGCTACAAGACGAGTATCAGAAAATGTGCCATAGTTTCACACTCAACGACGACCGTCTTCGTCGCGAGGACGCAAGAGCTGCTGCTACCAATGACGACACTTTTAAATGGGATAAAATCAAACATACCACCGAGTGTCCACATTGCCCGTTGGTGTGTTGGTTTGGAAGTCGCGCGACGCACGATTTGGAAGCTATTTATTTACACTGCATCAAGTATAGTTTTAAAGAGAGTTGGACGTTTGAGTGTTTGCCGTTACCGAACTGGGCAGAGGAGGGTTCGTTTTAATAGTAGCGTGATAGTAGTGATAGTAGTAATAGTAATAGCAGTACTAGTAGTAGGCCATAGCCGCGCGTTAATTAAAATACTGTACCGTAGGTACACGTATTATTATTTATTCTTACGACACGAAACAAAAAGGGGGCCGGCTTCTCTCTAATACCAATCGCTTTCGATCCCAATCTTCCGAACGCTCCTCACCGGCAACGCGTAAATCGGGTCAATTTCTTCTAATCCTTCGTGTTTCATCAGAGATAATCCAGCGATACCAAAGAAAGTGTGATAAACATCCGGTTCATCGTCCGGACGATCCGAAATACCCCCGCTGATATCGTCTTGACACCTCAATATAAACGCTTTCAACTTATCTAAATCGATCCAGTGTTTTTTCTTCAGCGCGGCGAGCGAAGACAACACCCACCACGAGTAACACACGTCCGGTAACTTTTCCGGACGTCCGTTCAAACCACCCACTTTCACTTGTCGTTCGGCTAACCACCACGCTAACTTGTCGTTCTCTTCTTCCTCGTCGTCGTCTGCTGTGTATAATAAATCCAACTGATTGCAAATCTGCAACGCGCCTACGCATACGAAAATCTGCCCGGCGTGAGATTCGCCGCCCGGAGTGGACCCAAACCCACCGTCAAAGTTTCTACATTTCATTATAAACTCGCACCCTTTATCGACGTCGACTATTTTACGCATAATTCCTAAAGCTTTGCTCCTATTTTTGTCCTGATTATCCTCCTTCTTTTCATCGTCGCTACCTCCTATTTTCAGCGCTTCCAAACCGTCGTCGAGAAAACACTCCTCTCCCATGCCGTGCGCTAATAAGCTCAGCGCGGAAAACGCGCAGTAGGAAAACCTCGTGTCCACTTCTCCCCACTCATCCCCTGCAAAACTCCCGTCTTCTTTACTCTGTAACTTTGAAATCGCCGTGCATATTTTCTTCGCTCTTTCTTCGCTCAACTGTTCCTGCACGCATTCATACAACACGAAAATCTGAATCGCGCTTAAAGTGTACAACAAATGTCCGTCGTGTCCGGGAGCGCCGGCGAACAGAGACGATTTCTCGTCGTAACACTCGTTTATGAATTTCATCACGTCCTCTTTGCTCATTATTTCTTCTTCTTCTTCTTTGTCTTCTTTGTCTTCTTGATTGTTTTTATTCATCACCAACAATTTGTGTGCCGTCAGTCCCCAATACATTCCACTCAACCGTAAGTGTTCGGTTAAAGCGTACTCTATGGTTTCCGTGTCCAGACTGCTGTTTTTAATAAACTCTACGTGTTTGTGACTATGTAGTAATCTCAGAGATGATACAGATGATGATGTCATCGTGTGCTCTTTATGTTCTTCTTCTTCTTCTTCTTCTTCTTCTTCTTCTTCTTCTGTGATTCTGTGATGAAAGTTCTTTTCGCGGGGTGAAAAAGTCAGTCCCCGAAAAGCTCATAAGCAGGAGTTTTTCTGCTGTTTTGTTGCTTCTGCTTTTTTCGCACGACTTTTCACAGAAGAAAATTTAATTGACCTTTTTCCGTCGTTTTCCGTACAAATCCTCTCGTTATTCTTAGTACGGGAAAAGTCACGACTTTTGAGTTTAGGAGTGGTTATGAGGATGAGGATGAGGATGATGACGACCCGGGAGAACAACAGTAACGACAAGAACGAGACAAAAGAGGAGGAGGAAGAATACGAAGAAGACAAAGAAGAAGAAGAAGAAGAAGGAAAGAAGAATACGAGGACGATGACGCTTCTAAAAGTCGGGAGTCGTTTGAAGAACGCTTCGAGTATAGACGAAATCCTACCGACTGATGCGTTGTTGCACGTCATCTCCTTCTTACCGAACGGCGCGGATGTGTTTAAATTCGCCTGCACGAATAAGAAGTTATATCGAATGCTCGTGGAAAACGACCGAGAGGATGAGAAAATATGGAAACGTTTGTGCAAGAAACAGGAGGATACGTTTAGTTTAGGAGGAAGAAATGGACGCGCGAGAGAGGATTTAGTCGTCGGCCTCGAGAACATAAACTATGGCAGAAGAGGAAGAAGACAATCACAATCACAATCACAACAACAACGAAGAGGAAGAGGACTTTTAGGAAGAGAAACGAAACCTTCGGCGTCCTTCAGCCAAAGTGCGCGAGAAGATGAGAAAAAATTGTCGAAGGGTTGGAGGAAAAGAAGAAGAAACAGAGCAGCGTTTATGGCACTAGCGGCAAAGGAAAAGAAGAGGAACGAGGAGGAGGAGGAGGAAGAAAGGGAGGAAAACTTTTTCAAGTGGAGAGATTTGTACGCCTGGAGAAGACGCGTACTCTTCTCCGCGAGACGAGCGCGAGAACAAGAAGACGAGGAAAGAAGAGCGTCGTTGGAATCATCGGCATCGCTCGAAGAAGACGAAGAAAAAGAGTGGACGCAATCGATGTCTACTTCCACTTCTTGGATGTCAACACATTTGAAGTATAGATTAGCCGTGTGTGACGATAAGTCTGTATTCACCTGCGACCCGCGCGAAGACGGCGGAATGATACGAATGCTGCACGAAACGACCATGAATCGATTCGTATTCACCAGTTTGACCTGGTCGAACAACGGCGAGTTGTTGTCAGTCTTGATGCAATCTTTGAAAGGGTACTCAGTTTTGTGCGCGGCGCCACACGAGAGCAATTTTTGGAGAGCTAAGATGAAATGCGATCTGAGCACGATGGCAAAACTATCCAGAGAAGATGATTTGGACGACGATGGAGATAGCGGCGGGAAGAATAAAAAAGGTTTGAAAATCATAGATGAGGAAGAAAAAGAGAACGAAGAGAAGAGGAGGAAATTGGCCGGAGATGTGTTGTCCGCTTTGGACGACTCTGCTGATGAAGGAAGAGTATTAGACGGAGAGGAAGAAAAAGAAGCCGAGGAATACGACGCGGATATGGACGTAAACTCTGAGAAAGCGGCTGAGGAAGAAGAGGAAGAAGCCGAGGCGTTTCCTTTGTCCAAGAAAATCTTCGACATTTACGAGTCAGAAGAAGAAGAAGAAGAAGAAGAAGAAGAAGAAGAAGAAGAGAAAGAAGAAGACGATGAAAGGAATGAAGGCGGCGACGACGAAGGTTGCAAGAAAAAGCGCAAAACGACGAAGCATACTTCCTTTTTGCTACAAACAGCCTCGGGAAAGAAAAGAGGAGAGAAGAATGACACGTCAACGAAAAAGAGAAAGACGATTTACGAAAAGAAGGAAAAGAAAGAAGTCACGATCAAGTTACCGTCTTCACCTCCTCCGCTCGTTAATTGTATCGTCTTGCCGACGACGATGGTTCCCTTTGGAATTCAGTTTGCTCCGTGCGGAACAAAGTTGGCCATTGTTGCGAAAGAAAAAGCGATCGTACCGCAAGTTCAAGCGCAACAACAACCAACGGTATCAGCAGTTCCAGTACCATTACCGCAACCTGCGATAGGAGCAGCGGAAGCAGCAATAGCTAACGACGGCAATAATGATGATAATCCACCTGCCGCAGCCGAACTCGATGAGGTAGGCGGTGAAGTGAACGCGCAAGCGGCAGTGGCCGAGACGGTTGCCGGGGCACCCAATCAAAATAATGTGGGCGTTCAGACGATGGAAAATCAACAGCAACAACAACAAAACACGGTCGATCCTCCTCCTCAGGTTCCAGAGATGCAAATGCCACAAGGGCGAGATGTCTCGTTATCCATGCTCGATTTAGTACAAACGATGAATTCTCTGTATGGATTCGCGAACAATGGGTTGAAATTTCCTCGAGCGTCTCATCCAGGTGGCCGCGAGATTGTGCAGAAGATTGAACAGAAAGATGCGAGCATGTTCTTCTCGTTCGCGCCGGACAATTCGGGTGACATGATAGGCATTTCGAAAAAGTTGAGCGCATTGCGCTTGATTGAAAATGCGACGAATCTTCCAATTTCTAGAGGAAAGAAAAAGAAATCTTTATTTCCCGAGGACGAATTAGACGCGTATCATCGTGGTAACGGTGATTATCATCGCCACCATCACGACACGTCAACGCCGGTGCCGTTATCTTTTCAACAACATTACATCAATTCCAACAAAAGATCGATGTCGGAAGAAGGACAGCGGAGAGGAGACATGATGGCTTTGGACGATGATGAAGTTGATTTAAACGAATTAAATGTCATGAATGAACACGCGCGAATGCTCCACTCATGGGAACAACGCGAGGCCGAAGTCATTTCTGGGTTCCTCAAGTATCCACTTTGGAATCGAACGAAAAAGTTTGTTTGCACCGTGGCGAATCATTCACTCACTCCCGCAATCTCCAAGTTGACCTCTTTCGTCACAGAAAGTGGTCAAAGACTGATTCAAGTGTGTCGACAGCCCGTGCTTCAGTTACGTTTGAAGAGAAAACGAGGAATGCGGATGATGAATGATTCCGATAATGAAGAGTTCAATGATGACGATAGTTTTCGCAGTCTATCGAGCGACCAACACGACGGACGTCAGCATGATGATATGGCAGGTGGATATACGAACAGAAGGGTGATACCACCGCAGATTAACAAGTTTTCTTCGTTATCCTCAAAGCAGTTGTACGAGCAAGAAATGATGTCGCTGAAAGAAACGACGAGGGTGCCCCTCGCGCGCTCTGAGTCAAAGGCTCGATTTTGCAAGAAGAAGGATGTGCTTTGGCAAATCGGCAGAGGGCACGTTCCAATTACGCACCACGTGCATTGGATTCCGGGTAAACGAAACACTCAAAATCAGATGACGGCGGCTTCGTCACGTGGACATTGGTTGGTTCCGTTTACTTTACCAGATTCCTTTCCTCCGATTACGTACATGATGCTCATACCAGCGCCGCCGTCATCTCTTTCCTCTTCTTCAAAATCGACGGCAACCACAGAACTTGAAGTTGGTGAGAGGGAAACTTTTCTCGACGACGACGGCGAAGAAGAGGGTGAGGAGGAACCTCTAAACGTGGACAATTACATCAAAGATGTCATCGCCAAACACCAACAAAATCAGCTGTTTGACCAACTTTCGAAAGAACGCGAGCTAGGTGCCAAGAGAGATATTTCAAAGTTTGAAAAACTCATCGTGTGCGAAGTTCAACCTTCCTCTGTGTTTGTTGAACCAGATGTGACGGTCCCGTTTGTGCTAGCCGCTAGACCTGGTGGCGAGCACGTCGCGTGGGCGGACGAACGCGCCGTTTACTTGAGACGCACGGACCCGATCAAAGGTGGACCAATCAGCGACGCGGTGAAAATTCTCGATTTGAACGCGTGCACGTTTAGTACCAGAGACGAATATAACACCGAGTTTATGACGTACGAAGCATACGGCCAAGGATTAGCGGGTGACCAGCCGCTAAACGCAATCGTGGAACCGATTTTATACTACGTCGTCGCTTTGAAATGGTCCAACTCTGGCGATAGGTTGTTGATATGTTTGTGCACCGTCTTTAGCGGCGCAAGCACGTATTGCGTATACCAGTGGGTCACTTGGGATCCGCCCGGAGCTTTCTTTTACAAGGAAGAGGACTTTCCGTTTGAGGATATTTGTAACACCTTGTTAGACGATAGCGCAAGCGCGCTCGAGGTGGATGAAAACGGCCGCATTGAAGACTGCGCGACAATTACCATCGGCAGTTATTTTTTCCCTTCTCGACAATTTAAAGAAAAAGTCTTGTTAGTTGATGGTGGATTGAAACAAATCTGGTCGCCAAACGAAGACGCAATCGTGTTTCCAGTCATGCTTTCGATCAAGAAAAGTCCTCTGCCGACATACACAACGAGCACGCAAACCAACGCGACGCAGCAGCAGCAACAACAGCAGCAGCAACAAAATGCGTTCGTCGATTTCATTGTCATCCAAGAATTTCCTCTCGCATCGAAAAAGACGACAAGCAGCGATGAGAAGAATAACAGAACTAATAAAAAGAAAGGTAACAACATTAGAAATAGTAAGCAGCAGCAACAAAAACAACAACAACATCACGAAAAGGAAGAGAGATTGCGAACGTATCAAATCGACGACGAAATAGCGATTCCGTTTCGCGCTAGGTTTCTCCCGAAGAAACACAAAGGTAAAAATTTCATTCGAGTTTGCGAAGGCAAATTCTGCGCGTGGTCGCAATAGGGATGTATTATTTTATCATAAAAAACAACAACAATTCTTCTATCGAATCATCAATACTTTGTTATTGCTTGGTGCAGTATGAACCCGCCAATAGCAAGTAACAGCAATCCCATCCCGAGCTGTAACGTTTCTTTCCTTATAAACTCCAACAGCCTCACGCCGATGCACACTCCGATTAACGCGAAACTAGTGATCAACAAACACAACCCACCGTCGGGTTGATCGATGCCAGTTGCCAACGTGCTGATAATCGCACCGGTACCCAACGCGGCGCTCATAACCGCACTTAAAGCGACCAGGACTTTTCGGTGAACAATTTCACCTTTCCACATGATAACCATGGGCAAGAACGTAATCGGTCCACCGGTACCGGTCAAAACGCTGATTAAACCGACCAACACGCCGATGATAAACAGAATGACTAAATCTATACGCGTGGGATCCGACCACTGTTCGAGAACAGTCATGTTCTCGTACGCATCTTTATCTACTACTTCTACTGTTCGTTGACTCTGCTCTTCTCCTTCTGCATGTGGCGGCGCTTCGACTCCAGCCGACATCTCCACCTCCTCCAACATCCGTTTCTTCTTCGCCGCGTGTAACACGTACAACCCTCTTAAATCTCTAAACCCAGCTAATAAACTAATCGCGGCGATCAAATACGTCAACACGCCTCTAGGAGACGAGTCCAGTAAAAGCGCGCCAGATAAGATAGACCCTAACGCGCTCCCGCACCCGACGATGAGACCACATTTCCACGGCACGCACTTCGTGTATTTGTGCAAAAGGTACACTCGCACGTACACGGTTGGTGTGAACGCGACGAATAAGGACACGATGGCCAATTTCGCTTCCACTCCGGCGACTAACAGAGATGGGGTCATGACGACGCCACCAATACCTTATTAGTATTTTGTTTTTGTCGTTGAAAAGAGAAGAGAGTATGAGTGCGTGAGGAGTGCGTTGTTACGTTCTTTTCCGATGCAAAGCGCAACCGATGATGAGATTTGAGATTTGACGAAGAAGAAAAGAAGGAAGAAGTATACGACGATAAAAATGATGAGAGGAAGAGGAAAGAAGAAGACGTACCTACGGAACCGACGAGCAAAGCACCTATGCCACACCCGATGGCGACGACGGTAATTTGACCCGGGTCCATGGAGGAGACCACCGTGTCCATTCTGCTTCAAAATGTTCTTTGTATACGACGAATGAGGACATGACGTTATCTACGACGAAATTTATTTATGACTCTGCGTTTGCTACTTTTAAAAATTGTCTACGTAGATCATTGCGCTTTACAATTACTCTGTTGTTGTCTATCTTCTCTAATACGCACCTTCTGGCGGCGGCGGTGGTGGCGGCGGCGGGACAGTCCCTAACTCACCTTCCTCCACTGGCATCGGTGGCGGCGGTGGAGGTACAAAACCCGCCGATGGCGCGTCCGGGATTGGAGGTGGAACGCCCGCCGTGCCGTCCGAAGGCGGAGGCGGCGGGACGTTCACGTTCGCAATCGTTGTCGGCGTCGATCCAATAGGTGGTGGAGGAGGTGGTGGTATGCCCGTGCCTAAAGGTGGCATGATGCCGCCGAGAAACGCCGGACCGACTCCCCCTGTACCACTTCCTCCTCCTCCTCCTCCAAATTGTTGTTGTTGCATCATCATGTTCATTGGAGGGATACCGCCGTACCCTACTCCCGCTCCTCCTCCTCCTCCCGCTCCAAACCGAGGAGGTTGATGGAGTAAGTTATTATTACTATTGTTTCTATTCGGTGGTGGTGGTAATCCACCAGTCACGGCTTTATCTTTCAAGTAAACCGGCGGCGGCGGTAAACCGGATTGAATTTTCTTTTTCTCACTTTTCTCTTGGTCTTCGTTAGCAACCGCGGTCGGATCGTTCACGCCGATTTCCGAGAGAAAGTTTTGATATTCCTTCGTCAACTCTTGAGGAATTTTATTATTAGTAGTATTACCACCACCGCCACCATTCGTGGTACCTTTCCCTTTCATCGGGCAATCGCCGGTGGGATGCCCGCCGTCGCCGCAAATCGCGCACGCCACGCCAGCTTTAAATCCAACCAATTTATTGTTTTCGTTTTCTGGACAGTGCACGCCGCTGTGACCCATCCCGCCGCAAATCAAGCAATACTCCGGTCGATCTTGAAATGTGCCGTTAATCATCGCCAACTCTTTCAATTGCGCTCGTTTATGGTGATTATACCCTTCGTCGATGGGCGTTAGAATCTTTTGTACCATTTCCGCCGCCATATCTACCGCCTCGTCCGTGTCGCCTTCGATAACTACGTGTAACGGCTCGTCCTCTTTATAGTCCGTTCTGTTGTCTCTGCTCGCGTTTCCTTTAATGCACCCTTTCCCTCTCAAAACAATCCTCGTGTTTGTTTCTCTTTGTAACCTTTTCTGCGTGTTCCCTCTCGGCCCGATGATTAAGCCGACAAAGTTATACCCGGGATACTCCTTCTCCGGAACGAACAACTTCCTCGTCTTCTTCTCCGGTCGATAATCCTGCGGCGCGGTGAAATTTTCCGGATCGTTCTTCAGTAAAAACTCGCACACTCGGTTCCTCTCTTTTCGTATTTTATCTCTCACTCTTAACTCTCTGCTGTTGATTTTAAACCCGGTCACTTTATCGTACTTTGGTGGAGGACTCGGACTTCTCTCTCGTTCCGGCCTCGGGTCCGTAAACTCTCGTCGTTGTAACTTTCCGGATAAATCGTAGAACCGTTTGTAGTGATCTTCTACGACCGGGTTTTCGTGTGGTTGTCTCGTCAGTCCGTTTAATACGTCCGTGTTCTGTCCGAACCCTTTGGCGGCTAAGTGTTTGAAGATTTTCGAAGGGTCCAAGTCTAAAGAAATATTATTATTAGAGTTGTTGTTGTTGTTTCTCTCAGACGAAGGAACGATCGTCAGTCCCATGCCGGGAGGGAGTCCTAATAACGAAGAAGAAACTCCTCCTCCAAACTCGTTATTATTAGTAGTACTGTTATTATTATTAGGAAGAGGAGGTGGAGGTGGAAATGCGAACGTTTTTCCTTCCTCCGTATCTGTCCTCTTCCTTTCTTTTTCTGTTTCTTCGTCGTCCATTAATGCGTTCGAGTGATTTTGATGATGAGATTCCCAACGGGATTTTCTTTTCCTTCTCTTCTCTTCTTTCGTTTCTCTTTTCGTCTCCAGAGTCTCCTTTTCCGCTTCATCCGCGATAGCAACAGCAGCAGCAATACCCTGGGTGTCGTCAGCATCGACGCGTTTTGGGGAGGAGGAAGGCATCGTTCCGGTCTCTTTCTTTTCTTCTCTCGTGATGTGATGAAGATTTTCTGAAGAAAACGACAGACAGAAAAGAAGACTTGAGTTTTTTTGAAAAGAGAGAAAATTTTTGAGAAAAATACACACGATGGGAGAGAGAATATAAGAGAAACATAGAACACGCGGCGAAGAGCAAAGCG
>JGI20151J14362_10002319_pt1 | contig 13477 bp, 16 predicted proteins | sample COG_01_FD_14362 | JGI IMG/M metagenome (IMG submission 14362) | reverse complement strand
AGGAACTGTATTAAAAACAGCTCATAGTTTTGCAGGAACTGTAGGAAATGTTTTTGGTACTATTACTGAAGGAGTAAGTAATTTTGCTAAAACAGCCCTAAATAAAATCCCCGGTATTACTATTGACGGAGCTGCTACAAACTTTTTTGGTAATGATAGTGCTTGGTCTAGGACTCTAGATACAGGTTCTAAAATTCTTGATCCCTTTAAAGGTCAAACTAATTTTGGTAAAGACACTACTTTTGCAGATGCCTCTAAAGAAGTTGGTATTAAAGAAAGTACATTGCGTGAATTAAATCCACAGTTTGGGGGAGATGTAATTCCAGCAGGTGCTAATATGAGTACGGACTTTAGCTCAAAAGGTTTTAAAATAGCTGATGCTTATAGATCTGGTTTAGAAGTAGCGCAGCCTAGTTTTAGTATTACAGAAGATTTTATCAAAAGCTCTACTCCTAATGTTTATGGTGGGGCAGAAGATAGTATAATTCCCACAAAAGATAGCTTTAGTTTACAAACAGCTCCTGCTGTTGAAGCAGCACAGCCTTTAGATGTTTTTGGCAATGTACTTCCTGAAACAGGTTATCAATATGATCCAACAACAGGTACAAGAGTGCCGGGATCTACTGAATATGTTTTCCCTGCTGCTAGTTCCGAAGCAGTAAAAAAGGGGACAGCAAGCTCTATACTAAGTAAAACAGCCAGTACTGTAGGAGAGCGTTTTTCTGCAGACCCTTTAGGTACAATATCCGCAGGTTTAGACATAGCACAGCAGGGTAAAAACTTAGTAACTGATGAGGATTATTACCAACCACAGCGAGGTCAAGTAATGGATTTTGGCAACGCTCCTACCATACAAAGTCGCCAAGTGGCTGGTGTAGATACTTCATGGATGCAGTTTGGTACTCCTGCTTATCAATCAGGCTACTCAAACTATGATCCTTTTGCTTATTTACAATTCATGCAATCACGGACAGCTTAATTATGGATGAAGAATACAGAAAAGTAATAACTAAAATGGACAGGCCTATTCCGGGGTCTTCGTTAACGGTTCCTGTAGAAGAAGCTACTTGGCGTAAGCCTCCTGAATATACATCTGTCCATAAAGCTTCAGAGTTTATTTTTGAAAAGGTTACAGAAGAAGAAACGTATGTAAGCTTAATGAATGCTATTGATGATGGAACTCCTATTATGGATGTTGTTCAAGTTTTAGCCTTTCAAGGTTTTAACCAGAACAAGTGGAACCCTGATTTAATGATGCTTATCATTGAGCCAACTGCGTATATTTTAATGGCCTTGGCAGAAAGAGCTGGTATTGATTATACAATCTACCGTGGCGAAGAAGAAGATGAGCCTTCTGTAATGGGTGTACAGTTACCTAAAGATAGGGTTGATAAGCTTAAAAACGCTCAAGAGACTTCTCAAATTCCTGACAATGCTATACCGCAAGGTATTCAGGAAAAAATAGAAGAAATGCCAGAACCTAAAAGTTTACTAGCGAGAGATTAATTATGGGTATTGAATCATTAGGTGAAAGCCTGTTAGCAGGCCGTAGAAAAACACGTAAGAAAATGCGTAAAGAAGAAAACTTAGGTGCTTTAATAACTGGCGGGTTAACTATAGCTAATGCTATGTTGAGGAAAAAGTCAGAAGATTTTTTACAAAATGAAAATGTTCTTTCTCAACAAATGGCATACGAAAAAAGTGCTGCTTCAGCGGCCCAAACACAAAAAGATTGGGAAAATGCTAACAATCATATAGGAGGCGTTAATGGCTGGTTTAAAGACAAGCTACGTCCCCAAGTTAAATCACAAGCTGATCTATTAATTAGAGAAGAACGTCTGTCTAATATGGATGAGTATAATCAATATATAGAAAATCAGTTAGACACTTTAATAGGTGAAGAAGATGGTGATGGTTTGTATGGTAAATTTTCTACAGCCTTTAAAACTGCTTCTAGTTTAGCACCTACCTCTCAGTTTAATGATTATATTAAAAATAAAAATCCAGCTTATAGGAATGTAGGTAGTGCTGTTGCTGGCTGGTTGCGTAAAGAAAATCCTAGTACTGAAAGAGCTTTAGAAACTATTGCATCTAGTAGATATGTACAAAATCAACAGGCTTATACTACAGCTTTGGAAAGTTATCGGGGTGGTTTATCTGCAACTGCTAGTCTTGAACTTGCTGATATAGCAGCGCAAGAATTTAAACAAAAGCCTGAAGAAGTTATAATAAAGTCAGAAATAATTTATATCGATCATGGTAAAGAAGGGTCTAGGGTTAAAATCCCTGTTATGCAAAAAACAGCTAAAAATAGAGATGGCAGTGTGCGTACATTTCAAACCGCAGTCAAAGATAATCCACTTAGTAAAAAGTTTTTTGATAATAAACCTATACAAGTAGCACAGCAAGTTGAAATAGAAACTGTAAATGCTTATACGGGTGAGAAAATTAAATCAAAAAGGACTTTAGTAACTGATCCTTTTGGGGTTCCTATAAATAATGGAAAGCCGTATCATTTAGACGCACAAAAAACACACAACAATTGATTCTCCACCTACTATCAGTGCTATTAATATAAAGTTTGCAGAAACTATGATGTCTCCTATTGATAGTAGTTTTAGTTTTAGATCACCAGACGATAAAGCCCTTTTAAAAGCAGCTATTGCAAGCACAGACGATACTGAAGCAGGTAAAAGAAAAGCAGTAACTTTTCAAAAACTTACTTACGGGGTTTCTCAACGCTTACAAGAACAAGTAATGGGAGGCCCTTCAGACACAAGAGTCCCTTTACGTTCGCCTAAGACTAGCCCTTTTTCTAAAAACTTAGCTTCTGATTTAGCGGCTGAAATAACGACAATGGGTCTTTTGTATACACAGAAAGCTTCTGCTGACGAAGCGCCCGGAACCCCTTTAATTCAAAATTTACAAGGGGTTGTAACAGATGGTCAAGACGTTAACGGAGTTTTAGTAGCTTTAGGTTTAGAATCTTTAAATGGTAGAAGTAATTATAACGCTTATCAGTTACCCGGACAAGCTACTGTTTCTTTATTTAATTCCGCACTGTCCCCAAAAAACTTAGAAGTTTTTAATGAGTCAGCTTCTGAACACGCTAAAACTTATGTTAAGGATATGATTAAGGCCAGCTTAGAGGCTGGTAGAGTAGACGGTGGTAATCGCTCTTTATGGGCTATGCCTTTAACTGGGACAGGCGTTACAGGGGCTGAGTTGCTAGGTGTTATGTCTAAGCAAGAAGAAGAAGAGCAAACGCAAGAGCAAGAACTTTTAAGTACTTCAAATGATTTTTTAGGCTTTGGAAAAACTTTTACTCCTAGAGACAAAGAGAAAGAGCTAACTGAGCCAGATCAACGCAAAAGAACAAACTTAGATGATAAATATGATCAAGCTTTAAGGCAGTTAAAGGGAGCAGCTAAATACCCAAACAGATTTCCAGAGTTATATGCTAGAGCAGTTAAAAAAGAAGAGCGGCTAAGAAATACTTTGGGAACAAGGTATCCAAGACCCGATAGTTTATTGGACCTAAACACTAAATAGGAATTATTAAATGCTTTATGATGAAAACGAAGAACTAAGCACCTTTAAACGTGTAGAGCCTACCTATTCTGAAAAGTATATTGCTTCAGATAATAATAAACTTAGTGTTACGCAGTTTCAAAATGACCCTGAAGTTCAAAAACAAGGTCAAGTATATTTAGAGTGGGTAGCTCAGAATCAAGCGCTAACCCCCGGAAGTATTGGTGGCTACGAAGATCTTACAGAAACTCTACGAGATGAAGATTATCGTCTTGGCGATATTATTGGTAGAGCCGCTGTTTCTAAAGACATGCCTGAAAATGTTAAAAAAGCATACTCATTTTTAAGAGATACTTGGGACACTAAAACAGAAAGCAAGGGCTTTAGGGAGCACATGGAATCTGTTGCAGATATAGGAACAGACATTATTGCAGACCCTTTAAATCTTTTAAGTCTTATTTTTACAGGCGGTTCAGGAACCGTAGCATCTAACGTAGTTGCTAAAGAAGGTGTAAAAGCCACTCTTAAAAGGTTAGCAGTTTCCGATAGCACCTCTGACACGTTAATTAGGGGCGCTATTTCAGGGGCTACGTGGACAGGCGTTGATGACTTTGCGCGTCAAAATGTAGAAGTTGATGCTAACATGCGCGACGAGGTTTCTTATGGACAAACAGCAGGAGTTACAGCATTAGGCGCAGGGCTTGGTGCAGGTATGGGTGCCTTGTTTGTAAAAGCAAGAGGCTCTAAAGATTTAACAGAAGCTATTGATGAAAATAACATTGCACAAGCCAGAAAAGAATATGCAGATGTAGATACAGATGNTGTTATTGATGCAGATGTAGAAACTATAGTGAGCAATGCTGAAGCCAGAGGGGTATCTACCAATGTTAANGATGACTCNTCTGTTGTNNTTGANGGCGATTTTAATGTTATAGATGATGAAATAGTAACAGTTAGTTCTAAAGCAGGTGGTGGCACTAAAACCTCAGAAGAGCTTCAAGATACTGTAGATGAAATTGTTAGTGAAGGTGGGCCAAGCTCTGTTATTAAAAATAAAATATTATTTGAAATAAAAAGGATGGGTAATACCTTAGCATCTAAGGTGGCTTTTAAACCTGCTTCTTTGTTAGATTCATATACAAAATATTCCCCTGCGGCTGCACAGCTACAGAAAAAATTTAGATACGATTTAGGTAGAAATATTTGGGGAGACAGAAAGTACGATGCACAAGATTTTAACGAGGTGTATAAAGAAACCGCAGGAGGCTACTACGTTGACATTAAAACAGCTATGGAGCCAATACAGAAAAATGTACGAGGTGATTTATCAAAAGAAGTAAACTTAGATCTTATAAGAGCTTTAAGAGGTTCAGAATCTAAAGATGCTAAATGTTAATAGTATTGCTGCTACGCTGCGTGAATCTGTATTAGATAAGCTTGGAGTAGAATTAAGTGCTAGAGGTTTCATAGATACTCCCGTAGATAAATATTTTCCCCGTTCTTGGGATCGTAAAGCATTAGAAAATAAACCTGAAGAGTTTGTTGCAAAGCTTAAAAAAGCTGGCGAGGTAGAAACAGACGAAGAAGGCTTTGCTGTTATAAAAGAAATGTTAGATAAGAAAAATCAATTAGACAATGGTAGTGGTGCTGGGTCACGTTTCTTCTCTAAAAGAGTCTTTAAAAATATAGATGATAATGACTTTGAAGAGTTTTTAAACAACGATGTTAATACCGTTCTTATTGATTATGCTTTTCAGGCTTCTAAGCAACTAGCTAAGAAAAAAGTATTTGGCGTAAAGAACCAAACAGAGTTTGAAAATCGTTGGCTAAACCCCATCGTAAAAGAAATGGATCAAGCCGGGAAAACTTTAAGTTCTGGNGACAGGAAAAACATTTTAAAATTATATCAGACAGCTACTGGAGAAGGCGTGTCACGTTTTGAAAGCGAGGCTGTCAATAATACAGTAGATATCTACTCTACTGCCAACAGACTTGCTTATNTACCACTAGCTACCGTATCTAGTTTAACTGAAATATTTATTAANGTACAAAAAGCAGGACTTCTAAAAACNATCAAAGGTTTNACAAGCGCATCTAACACTGCACGAAAAACAATTCAAACTGATTTGCTTGATAAACTAACAAAGCAGCAGGGTCTTACTGAGCCAGAAGCTTGGAAAGAATTAAACCAGTTTGCAATGGCTCTAGATCCAGCAACAGGTGATGTAGCAGAGCGTTTGGCAGGTGATGCACTTACAAGCGGCACAACTAGAAAAATTAACAATGGTTTCTTTAGATTTACCATGCTAGATCAGTGGACAAAGCTTGTTCAGCTAACTTCTTTTACTGTAGGTAAAGATTTAATTACTGATAACCTACAGAAAATAGCAGCTCGCGGAAGTTTAAAAGACTCTAGAAGAATTAAAAATATGCGCGGCGAGCTTAACGAGCTAGGTGTAGATATAGATAAAGGACTAGCTTGGATTCAAGGAGGCTCAAAACAAGATGATCCTTTTTATAAAGAAGTTATGCGGGGAGCATCCCGCTATACTAACGAGGTTATTCTTACTCCTACCGGCGAATCTGGTATGAAACCTTTGTGGATGAGCAGTCCTAAAACATCTATTTTATTTCAGTTTATGGGCTACCCTGCTGCTTTTACAAATACTATTCTTAAAAATGCAGCTACAGCTATGATTAAAGACCCTGTAGGTAATGTTCCGAAGACCTTAGCTGCTGGTTTAATTATGACAGAAATGGCTCGTTGGACCAACTACTCTAGGTCTTATGGCAAAAGCGAAGAGAATAAAACAGAAGAAGAAATATATGTAGAAGCTATTAAGCGTTGGGGTGGTAATGGTTTAACCGCTGATATGCTTTCTAGAGGTAGAAAAGCAGCAGAGATTTATCAAGATCCAGTTGCTTATGCAACGGGCTTCGGAGGCCCTATTGTTCAAGATGTTTACAAGCTTGGTAAACGCGGTGATGTTGTAAGATTTTTAGGTGAAAAAGTTCCTTTTTATGGGGCTTTAAATACCGTAAGCCCAGAGCTTAAGAAAGACTATGCAGCCAAGCTAAAAGAAATGGACAAGTCTTTTAAAAANGCAGTCGTGCCAGAAAGACAGGAAGAGCCTTATANGTATTTTTCTAAGGGCGGTGAAGTTCTAAACGTGCCTAATGCTCCTAAAGAGCCTGACCAGCGTATAGATAAAATGACGGGTAGGCCCTATGACCAGCAAGCGGGTGCAGCCTTTACTGATCAAGAAGATCGTCAAGACCCACTACAGCGCATGGGTTTTGGGGCTGGCGGTAAAGTGCTTAGACAGGCAACTGAAGCTATATATGATATGCTAAGTAAAGACTTACCGTACATAATTAAAACCCATAGCAACAGAAATGTTTCAGATGATGAGGCTAAAGAAGCAGCAGAAGAAATCTATTCTAACTTTAGGGGAGATCCTGATATGCCTTCTGAGCTAGATGATCTAGACTTTGAAGACTTTATTAAGCTAGAAACTAGAGCCTTGCTAGAAGAAAAGCATGACCTAGAAGATCCTATAGTGGCTGCTCAGTTCAGTAAAGACTTTCCCGGTTTAAAACCTGCTGGAGAAGATTTTAGCAGAGCGCGTGATTATACAGAAGAAGCTATAGTTAATTTTAAAATGTCTGGTAAACAAGCAGATCTTTTAAGAGAGTTAGGATTAGAAAGCGACCCTCAAGATGTAACATTTTTATTACAAAAAATATTAGATGAAAGGAAATTAACTCAAAAAGTACCGACCAGCAAGAGTGTAAGAGCACCTAAGAAAAGAGGTGGTAAAGTTGTAAACTCTTTAAGGAGCAAGTTAAATAATGTATAAATATTTTAGCATGGATGAGCTTAAATGTCAACACTGTGGTGAGCAAGGCATGGATGAAGAGTTTATGACCAAGGTAGAAGCCTTGCGACATGAACTAAAGTTTCCTTTTACTGTTACATCTGCTTACCGCTGCAAAGACCACATCATAGAGCGCAAGAAAAAAACACCCGGAGCACATGCTTCTGGACATGCTATAGATATTGCTGTTACTGGCAACCAAGCCCACAGGCTCTTAGAAGCTGCACTAAGTATGGGCATGACAGGTATAGGCGTTAATCAGAAAGGCGCTAATAGATTTATCCACCTTGACGATCTTGAGTGGGCTGAGAACCGCCCTAGACCTTGGGTATGGAGTTACTAGATGACTGTCTTAAACGCTCTCATAGGGCCTGTGACGGGCTTGTTAGACAAGTTCATAGAGGACAAAGACCAGAAGAACGCCTTGGCGCATGAAATTGCAACAATGTCGCAGAAATACGCGCAAGAAATTGCTCAGGGTCAGATGGCTATCAATGAGGTCGAGGCGGCTCACAAGTCGCTGTTCGTGTCAGGCTGGCGACCGTTTATTGGCTGGACATGTGGCTTGGGCATGTTTGGTAACTTTATTACCATCCCGTTTAGTAACTTTGTTTTGGCTCTACTTGAGTTAGACATAGTTATACCTCTCGTACCCTTGGAAACTATGATGCCTGTGTTAATGGGTATGCTTGGGCTAGGTGCAATGAGAACCTTTGAAAAAACAAGAAAATAAGTTACTTAAATGCGTTGGTTATTACTTATACTTATGTTGCCTTTGCTATCCTTTGCAGCCGACGAGGCTATCATGGGAGACACAACTGATAGCACAAATAATCAAGAAGGCAGTTTAAATACTAATACAGTAGGAAGCGTTGTTAGCAGTAACAATCAATCAGAAGATAAGTCTGTTAGCAACACGTACAACGGAGCAGGAAGCTCCTCAGATATGCCTGTAGGCTCTGCAATAGCACCTACATACATGTCTAATGGTATAGAAACCTGCTTGCAAGGACAAGGTTCTAGTCTTCAAACAGGTATTGTAGGCATTACAAGAGGTAATTACAAAGCTGATGAGGACTGTAACAGGCGTAGAGACTCTAAAGTTTTAAGTGATTTAGGTATGAAGGTCGCGGCTATTGCTAGAATGTGTGAAGACGTACATGTATGGCGCAGTATGTTTGTTTCTGGAACGCCTTGCCCTATTCTTTCTGGTAGTAAACTTGTAGTAGGTAAGAGAGCTTTCTTGCTTATGAAGCGTGAGCCAGAATTATATATACCAGACTACGGAAAAATTAAAATGCGGGTACATGCTACTTATAGTAGTAAGCCTTCTTACCCTACATACACAGAAAACCAGAAATGGTATAACCAGATATTAAAAATAGGAGAAACTATTAATGATGAAGAGAGCACTGATGACGTTATCTCTATATCTGTTAAGTTCCGCAGCTCACTCCAATGAGTTAGATCAGTTAATTAATGCAAGCTCTGCAATAGTTAGTCAAATTGATAAAGGTATTAAGATGGCAGGTGCTGGTTATGGCTATGCTAATCAAGGAGGTGCTTTATCTAATGGTCAACTAGCAGGTACTGCCCATATAAGTACAGAACAATTAAACGCATACAATTCTGCATTATCTAATATGTCAGGCTATGAAGCATACGGAAGCGTACAGGCTCTGTTAGAAACGCAAGCCGCTACAGAACTACAGCTAATGGATAGTGCTATAGAAACTTTTACAGAAGTTGTCGTAGACATGATTGCTGTTGTAGAGGTAGCAGAGATAGCAGCAGAAGCAGAAACACCAGAAGATAAGGCAGAGGTACAAACCTATGTTTCTGAAAATGAAGCAGCTTTAGTTATTACTCAAGCAGAAGTAGAAACATATAATCAATCTTTAGATGATATTGAAGCGCATGGTAACAAGGCCAGTGCTTATTTAGGGGTAGCTGCTAACACAGAAGCAGTAGCTTTTTTACAAGAAGGTGCAGAAGAAAATAATAGCAATGCTGACTTTGCTACTTTAAGTTATGATTCAAATCAACAATGGGTTGCTATAAACTACCAAGGTACTGCTAACTCAAATTCAGTGTTTGTTAACGGACAAGACGCTTTTAATATGAACTTTTATCTTACTGAAACAGAAATACTAGCAGCAGGAGCAGAAAGCGAACTGTATTTAACAGGCCCTACAGCTTTAGGCTATCGTTGCTTTATGTACAATGAGGATTGTGATCCATGAGCCTAGCTGAAACAGAACTAACTATTGGTGGTACGTCTTTTAAAGGCGTGTACATCGCTATATTACTTAGCCTAGCTACAACACTAGGAGGCGGTGTATGGACTGCCAGCAGCTTGTACAGTCGTCTAGAGGCGGTAGAAGCCTTGCAGATACCAGAGCTTGCGCCATTAGAAGAGCAGCTTTTAAAAGTAAGGCAAGACTTAAAAACTAAAATTGAACTGATTGAGCAAGAGTTAACGGCTAATGATGTTAGTCAGCTTCAAGGAAAACTAGCTACACTTGGTGTTAACCTAGAAACTATTGCAACGCAACAATCCAAGCTACTTACAATTAACGACAAGGTAGTAGAGCTTGAAAAAGAAGTAGAGTCTATGCGAGTCACTGTAACACAGGCTGAGTTAATAACAAAAGATTTACAAGACGTAGATTCTAAAATTAAAAAAATTGATACAGAAATAGAAGACCTTTGGTCAGGTATGGACTATCTTTCTAATCCTTTAAACTAAACGGAGTTTGCAATGTCAACAGTTAATAAAGCAGGTAACTATACTAAGCCTACCATGCGTAAGAATCTTTTTAATAAAATTAAAGATGGGACTAAGGGCGGCAAAGCCGGTCAGTGGTCAGCACGTAAGGCTCAGATGTTAGCTAAACAATACAAAGCTGCCGGTGGAGGGTATAAGTAATGGCTATTAGGAAACCACAGAAGTCTTTAAAAGCTTGGACAAAGCAAGACTGGGGTACAAAGTCTGGTAAAAAGTCTAGCGAAACAGGTGAGCGATATTTACCTAAAAAAGCTAGAGAGTCTCTAAGCTCTGCTGAGTACGCTCAGACAAGCGCAAAGAAGCGTAAGGATACTAAGGCAGGTAAGCAGCACAGTGCACAGCCTAAGAAGATTGCAAAGAAAACTAAAAAGCATAGAAAGGTATGATACGTTTTATTGGTGTAACATTTTTATTATTTATACTGTCTTGGATGACTAAGAAAGAAGAGGAGATTCTAAATGGCAAAAGGTAAAGATCCTAGACTAGAACGCGCAGGAGTCAGCGGTTTTAATAAGCCTAAAAGAACTCCTAAGCATCCTAAAAAATCTCATGTTGTTGTAGCTAAAGAAGGCGACAAAATAAAAACAATCCGTTTTGGTGAGCAGGGAGCCAGCACAGCCGGTAAACCTAAAGCAGGTGAATCTGATCGTATGAAAGCAAAACGTAAATCATTCAAAGCTAGGCACAGTAAAAACATAGCTAAGGGAAAAATGTCTGCGGCTTACTGGGCTAATAAAGAAAAATGGTAAAAATATATAAAGTTACGTGGTTTGATGCAGCAGGCGGTGGCAACATAGGCTGGAGAGCTTTGGAGGATTTAGTAAAAACTAAACCTGCTCGCGTTGTTTCCTGTGGTATCAAGCTGCATGAAGATGACATATCTTTAATTATCTGTCCTCATTTTATCTTAGATGAGAGCGGTCAAGTAGAGCAAGGAGATGCTGAGATTGTTATACCTAAGCAGTGGCTCCTAGACTGTCAACTTCTTACCAGTTATAGTTAATTATCTAACCACCTTTACATCTAGGCGTTCTGCCTGTACTGCTTTTTGAGAAACCTCTAACACAAAGGATGAGTGCTGATGTAGAAGGGTTGTAATTACTTCAATGTTTTCTTCAGCCAGCTCAACGCTGGCTAAGGCTGCAATAATTTCTGAGTTTATTCGCAAGGTCATTCCCAACCTTGTTTCTGGTGTAAAAAATAATTCTTCCATGTTATAGCGCCTGTAATTGTTTTTCTAAATGCTCATGTAAAGGATCTAACTTAACGTGTGCCTCTCTTAATATATTACGAATATAACTTTGAGTATATATATCCGAAAATACGTTTGTAATTTCAGAGTCGGGAAAAAAACTAAGCTCTGTACTTAGCCTTCCCCGCTCATCAATTATAACCTTGAAGGAAATTAAGTTACCTTCCTTCATATCTCACATACTCCTGCAACACAAGCAAGTGTCTGAGTGCCTTCAGTGTTGTCATCTGCTTCTTCAATGTCCCACTCCATGTCTTTGGGCATTTCTTTTAAAAGCTTTTGATATGTATCCTTATCTATCTTCTGGTACGGAGCTTGTTTATATACGTGCTCTGCTTCAGGAAGAAAGCTAATGCCGCTGACGCTATCAAAGTTTTCCCAGATCCACTGACACACAGAGTAGAAGTTATCGTCGTTATAGTAACAAGTCATAGAAGGTTTATGCTCGCACCAGTTATCTTGATAGATCTTCCAAAGCTTTAACTGCTCCATAGCGCCCATGCTTTCTACTGTTATCGCTTTGTTAGGGGCCTTCTGAGGAAAGCTGAATACCCAGTTAGAGTTATTCATTACGTCTTCTTCGTGAGGAAAGCCCTTGTCAATCATTGCTGTAGCAAGTGGATCTTTCTTATCAGCTCGTACAGTCCTAATGTAGTAATCACTAAACCTTGGATGAATACCGCTGGCGCTGTCAGTCAACTGAGATACAGTCCCTGAAGGCTTAACACAAGTAATAGCAACTGATGGATTAACTCCTAGCTTATTTGCCCAATCCTTGTTGGTAAGTATTGCAACGTCTCTAAGAGTTTCTAAGAGCCGCCCTAAAGCCTGTTCTCCTGTTGACCCATTAGTTAGCTTGCAGTCCATGATGCCTGTCATAGACACCCCCAAAAGAGCTTCTTCCTCTGTGTTCTTCTTCCAGATGTTACGTAGGTAACGGAAGTCAGTCATGGTGGATTGAAGAGTTCCTAAGATTGTAGCAACCCGCACCTTTTCTACAAGGGTATCTTCTGTATCATCTGCTCTAACAATAACTTCTGATAGATTACAGAACTGATAAGGGCGTAGGATAATCTCAGAGCATGGATTAGTACCAAACTTATATGTAGCGTCACGCCTTTCGTTACGCGCTGCTACTTTCTGAGCTGCAATACGGCTGAAGATACCACGTTCACCAGACTTAGAATCATACAGACGCTTCATTTCAGAGGAGTAAGTATCAAAGTCAGGCTTCTCAGAGTACACAGCACTGTTGTTAGCCAATGCACGTTGACCGTTACCCAAGTACCACTCACCGTTCTTAGCGTTAGCCATGCGGTTATCAGTTACGTTACTCAGTGAAATCAGAGCAGAGCGTCTTACGCCACCTACAACAACGATGTCAGCAATCTTACACACTAAGTCATGACACTCTAGTGACGTTAGCTTGCGACCTGTAGCAACTTTAAACAGATCAACAGTAAAATTAAACAAGTCAGCCAAAGGCTGTGGGCCGCTGGCTCTGCCGCCAAAGGTCTTCAGTCTAGCTCCAGCAGGACGTACCCTAGTCAAGTCACACTTAGGAATCTTACCGGCGTACAAGAGGCTGATAAGCTCTCTGAAGGCACTTGCCCAGCCTACCTTGCTGTCAGAAACCACAACCGTGGAGTCAGTCTCATGGAAGCTGTCGGCTACTTCTGGTAATTTGTTTACGTAATCTCGCTCAACACTAAATCCTACTCCTGTACCACACAACAAGATATACATAAGCTCGTCAAAAGAGCGAGGGCTGTCGATAGGAAGATAAGAGCAGTTAAAGCCTGCAACATTGTCACGGTGTAAGGCTGGCCCTGCTGTCATCATACAGCGCATAGAGGGCATTACTTCTTGATCAGCGATAGCATTGAAAAGCTCTTCGGCTTCTGAAGCACCTAGTTGATTACGCTCTACAAAGAAAGAAAGATAACGGTTGACTGTCTCAGCCCACGTTTCTCTGCGTCCTTCCTCATCTAAGTAACGTGCGTATCTACTCTTGTGTATGTATTGTTG
>JGI20151J14362_10002312_pt1 | contig 13507 bp, 11 predicted proteins | sample COG_01_FD_14362 | JGI IMG/M metagenome (IMG submission 14362) | reverse complement strand
TCGCGAACGACGACGTCAATGTGACGCGTCGACGTCCATGGATGCCGGCGGCGGGATGGACGATGACGGACGCAAGAGGGTGCGCAAGGCGTACACGGTATCCGCGAGTAATATACTCATCGCGGCTAAAGCAGCCGCCGCCGTCGCGCTGGCGGGTGCGGAGGAACGGTGGGATAAAGGGAAGGCTAACACGAAGGCCGGGTCACGGAAGGACGGTGGATTCGGTACCGCGACGCCGAGTGTGTCCACGGCGACTGCGAAGGGTACGACGAAGGTGAAAGGGGCGGGGGCGGTGAAGAAGAAACTGCCGAGGGGCGAAGTGGCTCCGTTGATGCGGGTCACCGCGGCGGGTGTTGGGGTCGGGGGGGAGGGCGTAGGGCGCGGGGACGACGTAGGGGGCTCGACGAGGAACACGAGGAACGCCGCCGCGGGGAAGGAATAGTCGGTAGACGTAGATATAAGAGACGTTCGTGCGTATGATTGATGAAAACGAGTCGGAAAGCTACCGCGCGCGCTCTTGCTCCACTTAGTCCGTAGTTGTGTCCACAGCGGGTGTCAAGGTGTCATGCAGGGCATGCACGTACATCATTGCGAGGACCCCACAAACAACCGATGAGATCAGTTTGGGACTTATCCCGCGAGGCCTCGATAGTGACATGTACGTGCGTCTTGTTTCACGCGCTGTGGACACAACAGTCTTCGCAGAATACTAAGTGGAGCAAAAGCGCCCGCAATTTTGTCGTCACCCCGCCCCCTCCAGATCCAGCACGCGCTTCTCCTCCCTCTTCCTCCTCCTCGCGTGCAGGCACGCGACCAGCAGGGATAACGGTAGCACCGACCCCGCGATGCACACCACCACGATGGACACGATCGCTCCGTCGCTCAGACCCTTTCGAGTCTTCTTCCCCTCGGGGGCGGGATCGTCTTCGAATCGAACGTCAACCGCCGATCCCGCCGCGTTCGCTGTTCTGACCGTCGCCCTATCAGCATCCGCACTCGCGCCCGTGAGGCCGGTGTCCGGGTACCTCGGGTCTCTCGGCCTCGGCTCGGGCCTCGGCCGCTCCCTCGTTGGCGATGACTGGCCGGCGTTCGCGGCGGATACGGTTCCGAGGGAAAGTAAGTCGCACCGCTCGATGACGGCGAAGACTGGGAGGCCCGACGCCAGCGCCGCCGGGAGCGCGTCCGTTAGGCACGACATGACGGCGTCCGGTACCGTCGGGTCCATCCCCGCGTCGAGCATCCGCGGTACGAGCGAGTCGCCCACGCCGACGACGCACGCGTCGCACGCGGAGGTTAGCTCGCCCTGAAGGTTGTCGCCGACGTTGGCGTCGTCGTCGAGGGTATCGGAGAGCTCGGCGACGTAGTAGCACGGCGCGAGGGAGCCGATGCGGTCGAAGTCGGTCGGGAGGAACCGCGCGACGCACTGTGCGGCGGGATCAGACATCGACGATACCTCGCGGGTCGACGCGGGCGTCACCTCGGACGAGCCGACGGGGTTCGCGGTCTGCGCGTCGCACGTCGACGCGAGCAGAGCGCACGCGAGCATCAACGCCGCGCCGCCGCGGTGTCGCATCGGGGGTATCGCCATGCGCCGCGGATGTATCGCGGACGTGTTCACCTCGCGCGGCGCGCGTGCTCGCGCGCGGTGAAGTGGGGTCCGCGGGGGTGACCCTCGACGCGACAACGAGCCTCGTAGCCACAACTTCTTGTCACCTTCCAAGGGAAATACAGAGAGACAACCCGCCCGAGGTCGTATCGACACTTCCACGGGCGCCATGGACTGCTACAGCGCGACGCAGGGCACCGAGCTCGACCCTCAGTTCAAAGGTGACTGGGCCACGCGCGCGCTCGGCGTGGCGTGCACCATCGACGAGGTCGTCCCGCGTTGGATCGAGGTCATCCCGCGACGCGACGACGACGGCGACAACAAAACGTGGGTCTACGGGCCGATCATGCAGGTCCGCGACGTCCCCAAGGACTTCTCGTTCGACTACAGGAACGACCCCATCCCCGGCGCGAACGACCCGCGCTCGGAGCTCAGGATCCGCGACCTTCACGACGACGAGAAACGACGGTACGACGACATCGACGGGCTCCGCGAGGCGCTCCAACCCAACGACTGGCCCATGAGGAACGTCGTGTCCGTCAACCTCGGACGCGCGACACCGTCCGCGGAACTCACCAAGTTCATCACCGAGGAGCTCGGGTCACTCGCGCCCAAGCTCGAATACCTCGACATATCAGGCCTCACGCACCCGTCCTTCGGGGACGAACAGCTGACGACGATGATCGCGTCCATGCAGAGACTCCGCGTGCTCCTCATGCCCCACGAATTCGGCCCCTCGTTCAAGGACATCGAGTTTCACCCTTGGCTCGAGTACGTCAGGTTCAGCGGAAAGTGCGATGACATATCGAAAGACGTCGACGCGTTACTTCGCAACTGCCAGAAGATCGAGCGACTGGACTTCACCGCGTTCGGGCCGGACCCGGGAGGACGAAAAGGCGCGAGAGACGCGCGGACGAAGATTCGGAACGCGAAGATATTTTGGCAATCGGGCGGAGGCCGGGTTCCGCCCGTCGCGCACTGGCGGCCGGAGACGTTCGCCATGTGGACCGACTCGGTGTACGCCACCGTGGGAGTGCTCAAGGGGAAGATGCTAGCGGACACGGACGATCCGGATCGCATCGTGGACGCGATCGACGATGAGGAGTGGGAGAAGTACATCGAGGCGAACGAGTATTGACACCGGTGACGTGACGACGGCGATACAATTGAAATGGATGAATAACGTTCTGAGTCTCTGATACAACATCTTCACACAAGTACCGTGTGAGGTACTTGTACTTCTCGTAAGCATCATGATGTTGTATCAGAGACTCCGAAGGCCCATTTCAATTGTGTGGCTATCATCAACTCGCATCAATATCAAAATCGTACACAACAAACGACGACTCACTCGCGCGTCTGCGTCAATCCACCCGCGATTCTCTCCAACTCCTCCGCGTGGTTCAGCCGTAGCGTCCGCATCACCTCCACCAGCACCCACGCGTCCAGCGCGGCGTACGTCACCTGCCGCGGCGTCAACGGCCGTTTACTCCAGTCGCTCATGCGCGTCGCCTTATCCAGCGGCTTCCCCAGCACAGCCGCGGTGAGATGGCTCAGTCCCACCAGGTGTTTCCGCTGGTAGTGCTCCTTGAGGCTCCACGGCCCCGCCAGCCTTCTCGGCGGCGAGCGGTCACCGCCCGTCGCCGCGGCGGCAGCCGCACGCGCGCGTCGACCGCGCTTAGCCTGCCCGCCATTCGACGCCTCCTCCCTCGCGATTCGCGTCCCAGCCGCCCACACGTGCTGCAAATCGACAACCGGGCCCACCCCGCCGCTCGGTCCCCCGTTCTTCTCGACACCGAAAGCCGGCGGGTGCAGCTTCGCGAGTCGGCGCAGATCCTCCGCCACACCGAACCCCGTCTTCAGCACGCGCGCGTCGGAGAGCACGCGCCCGAGCGTGGGCGCGATGGCTTCGGGGCACCGTCGGAGGAGCGCGGGAAGGTCCACGAGGAAGACCGCATCGGACGTCGCGATCTGCAGCAGCGCGACGACCGACGCGGCTCTTCGTTCCGCGACGTCGAGGGCGTCCTCGTCCAAAAGTGTCCGGTCATCCCCGTCCCCGTCCGTGTCCGAATCGTCACTCGTACCGCCATCCGGCCCGTGTACTAACGCATCCACGGCATCCAGCGCCGCAGCCTCCGCCTCGGCTTCAGCCTCCGCGGCGAGCTGCTTCGCCAGCTTCTTCTGGTCGCGCCACCGCTTTCGCGCCCACCGCGTACCTTTGCGCCGGCGGTTCTCATCCGCCTTGGCTCGCTCCTGCTCCAAATCAGCCGCCCACTCGGTGTCCAAACCGACGATGTCCGCCGCGAGGAGCGCGTCGCACGCAGCCTTAAGGCCCTCCTCGTCGTCGACCCACACCACGCCGCCGTTGTCGGTTATGCGCGTGGGTAATTGAACGTGTGCGTCGCGCCTCTCAGCCGCCGCTTTCAGTAAGTCCTCGTCGGTGCACATCGGCCCCATCGCTCGGTTCACGTCTACGCCCAGCCGCCCCGCGAACTCCGTCGCGGTCACCGCGTCGCCGGCTTCCACCAGCGCCTGGACCACCGACATCTGCAGCGCGACGTCGTCGCCCGCGTGTCGCAGCGCAGCCTCGGATTGGCCCTTCTCCACCATCCGCCCGATGGTGCTCTCAAAGTACTTTTGTCGAACGAGCGGGTACGTCGCCTGGAGCGCGAAGCGATCCACCGCGGCGTTCGCGGCGCGAAGCCCCGCGTGATCGTTAGTCTCCAGGCACGCGTCCACGCACCGCGACTTGAGCGCGACGCCGTCCACGCACGCCGCGAGGTCGGACGCGAGTCCAAACTGGGACGCACGCGTGAGCGCCGTCACCGTCTCGTCCGTCGCGAACGAGGTCAACGAGAACCAGAGCGCCAGGTTGATTCCCGGCGCGTGCCTTCCCTCTTCGAAGATCAGCGAACGCACGTACGCCTCCAGCGTCGTTGCCACGTCATCGTTTTCGTTTCCATCCTCCTCGGCGCATAGGTCCGCGAGGTCCAGGCCGTACGTCTCGGCGACGCGAAGTAACGCTCGGGGTTCCATCGACGCCGGATCGTTCTGATTGTTCGAGGATCGAAGGCTGTCTCGGATGAGTTCCGCGCCGCTCGACCTGTCCGCGCTGTTCGCGAACCGTTCACGCGACGAGACTTGGTCCATCATGGGAAAGTCGTGCCGTTCGCGGATGGCGGCGGATGCTTTTGGGACGCACTCCATGATGAGGTGCGCGAGTGGATCCGTCGCGGCGTCTCCGGTTTGGTTATTTTGGTTATTTTGGTTATTTTGGCGATTGCGGTGCCGACGTGCGGCGAGGAGCCGGAGGGATTCGGCGGCGAAGGACGGGACGTGCACGTCGGGTGCGGCGAGCATGGCGCTCGCGCGCTCACGCATCTGGTGGAATCGGAGACCTTCCCGCTCCAGCGCGAGCAGCGCGTCCACCGCGCGCGTCGGGGTCCACGGCTGGCTGGCGTCGTCGTCCACGTCGACGACGCTGCCCTCACTCACCGATGGGGGGGGCGCGCCGGGGGCCGGGGTCGGGACGACGGCGCCGCTCGCGCCGTTCGGGACGGCTCCGGCGATATCCTCGAGTCCGCCCGCGGGTCCCCCCTCGCCCCCTCCCGTAGGTGGGCTCATCTCGCGCCCCGATGAAGTGGTCGCCGAGGCGGTTAAGACTCTGTAGGGATGACCTCGGTCGGGCACCCTGGTGGTCGGGGACGACGAGCGGCGCGCGGCGTGCGTCGAAGCGTTCGAGGCACCGCGCGGCGATCGAATCGTTCGGAGAAGAAGCGACGCCGCGCCGACCCGATGGATCGAGCGCATCAAACCCACTCGGCGCCCGTGAGGTGTGCCCGCCGGCGTTCGAACCGCACAGCTGTGTTGTATCGCGGAGAGAGGCTCTCGCGGAGAGGCTGGGGCTTGCAGAAGCAGTTTCCGCGCCGCGCGCTGATGAGACTGGATGACGACTCGGTTCCCGGAACTCCATAGGAATATTGCTTCGGAAGATCCGCCGCTTCACTCACAACCAAGCGCACGTCTCTTCACAGACACAGCCAGTCTTCCACGACACGCATCGCACACATCGCAGTGAAAGCACCCTTTCACCGCGCGTAACCGACTCACGACGCTTCTGGGTAGCGACGAACCCACCGCCTCGGCCGAGAACACAGATCTCCGCCACCGACGCTTTTTCACTGAACCGATGACCACCACCACCGAGAACGCCCCCGCGAACATGGACCCCGTCCCCGCCGATCCCGAGGCTAAGGCTGAGGCCGTCAAGGACGCGCCCGCCACCGACGAGCCCGCCACCGACGACGCCAAGGAGGCCAAGCCCGCCGAGAAGGTCCCCAAGCCGGAGAACCCGCGCCTCCCCAAGCCCGACCGCGTCGCCATGGATCGGAAGATTCAGGACCTGCAGGAGGCCGCGGACGTCAAGCAGGCGCGCATCGAGGAGCTCAAGAAGATGATCGGTAACCGCCGCGACGCGCAGAAGAACATCATGTCCGGATCCTCGGGTACCAGGACGAGGATCGGCGAGCTGAACGCCGCCTTTCAGGCCCTCATGGTGCGCCCCCGCGCCCGATCCCACCACTCCCCGCGGCTCCCCGATCTTTTCGACCCCCGGGGCGCCGGCACCCTCCGTTCTCGCCGTTTTTTTCCCCGCGGCCCCGATCGCGCGCTCCCGCGACGCCCCGATCCGACCGTTACCGACCGTCACTGACGCGATACTGACCGGATCCCGCGTTCCCCACCCGCCACAGGACGAGCGCGGCGCCATCCGCAAGGAGCTCCAGGCGTTCGACGCCGCGCGAGAGCGCGTGCGCGAGCAGGCTGTCGGCATGAAGTCCAAGCTCCGCTTCCACACCATCGAAGCCGTGGACCGCGAGATCGCCAAGCTCGAGGAGACCCACGCGCACACCACCATGTCCTTAAACGAGGAGAAGAAGCTCATCGCACAGATCAAGGACCTGAACAAGTCACGCGAGACTGTCCGAGAGTACGCCGAGGCGCAAGGTAAGATCTCCGGCGACGACGGAGTCCGCAAATCGATCATCGATCGCCTCCGCGCCAAAGACGACGCCATCACGGCGGTCAAATCTGAACAGAACGGCTTCCGCGGTGAACTCAACGCCGCCAAGGAGAAGGGCGATAAGGCCTTCTCCGACGTCCCGAAGCTCCAGGAGGAGCGCAACGCGTGCTACGAAGTCATCAAGGCGCGGCGCGAGGAGATTCGAGCGCTCCGAGCCGAATTCAAGAAAGCCGAGGACGCGCACTGGAACCGCGAACGCGAGTGGCGCGGGTACCTCAAGCAGGAGAAGCAGAAGCAATGGGAGGCTTCGCAGGAGGAGCGCAAGGCGCGGGACGAAGCGCGCAAGCAGTGGGAGCGCGAGAACGCGCCCGAGCCGTTCGAAGCGGAGGTGACCGCCGCCGACCAGCTCACGGCGTACCTCGCCAAGTGGGACCCCCTCGGCGCCAAGGCTGGCGCCGAGAAGGCCGCCGCGGACGCGAAAGAGGCGGAGGAGAAGAAGAACGCCGCGTTCGCGGGGCTTCAGATGATGAACAAGAAGATGAAGGACGAGGAGGACGACGACCTGTTCTCGCTCTCCGGCACCAGCAAAGGGAAGAAGGCGAAGAAAAAGGGAAAGGCGGAATCCGCGGGACCGGCGGGGCCCAACCCCAACGAACGGCTCAACATCTCGTTCGACGCGTACCAGCACTTCGCCAAGCTCTCGCTCGCGGCGCCGGGCACCGTGGGCGAGGTTCCCGCCATGCTCATCTCGCTCAAGGAGAAGAAGGATCTGTTTTTGGAAAAGAGAAAGGTCAAGAAGGAGCGCATCGCCGCCGGACTCGAGGACGAGGACGAAGCCGCCAAGAAGGAGGCGGCCAAGGAGAAGAAGGACGGCGGAAATAAGGGCGACAAGGGCGGCAAGGGGAAGGGCAAGGGCAAGGGCAAGGGATCCAAGAAGGGCCCGTGCGCAGTGAAGCTCGAGGTTGAAGGCGACGCGGTCGTCGTGGTCATCGAAGTCGCCGACGAGTGAGCGGGGGTTTATTTTCTGCTCGTCTTCGCCGCGAGGACGAGAGCGTTTCATAATAACATCTGGGAGGAATAAATACTGAAAAAGAATGTGAAGAACCCGTTTGTCACCGCGCGCGTCCTTTGCTCCCACCGGCGGGTAACAGGTAATACGACGGATCCTCCACACGCACCAACTCCTCCGCGTACCCCGCCCACGCCTTCGCCACCCTCAACCGCACGTTGAACGCGTTCGCGACCCCCCGCAACAACACGCTCACCCTCGAGATCATCACCATGTCCAACGGCGCGACTCGCACCGGATCCCGGGCCTCCATCTCGTCTATGAACTCCTGCAGGTTCAGCCCACCGGTGACGTCCGGGGTGTCGCGATCGTTCCAGAAAACGCAGAGTCTGTACGCGACGTCCACGTCGTTGAAACGGCTCTTGCCCCCGAACCCCTCGGGGGGATCCGACCTGAGCAACCTCGCCACCTCCTCCTTATCCTCCGCCAATATCGCGAGCGTCAGCTTGGCGTACGCCACCCTCGCGCCCTTGTTCACGCGCTTGACCTGCCCGTAGTCGATCAGACCGAGCCGCCCGTCCGGCATCAGGAGTATGTTACCCGGGTGCGGGTCGCCTGTGAACAAAACACGCCGTCAGACTAATTGCCCACTTGAAGATACACGCAAACATGCAAAGAAGTCAAACTAATTGCCCACGCACCGTTGAAGACGCCGTGGTTGAAAATCTCGTCGGCGTGGACGTCCAGCATGACCTGCAGCACCTCGCCCACGTTCACCAGGCACGGGCTCGGGACGTAGCGCGAGCCAGTCAGGAATGCGAGCGGGCGTCTGTACAGGACATCTCGGAGCTTGAGCCAACGGTTGGCTCGCCTCGTCGCCGCCGCCTCGGCTCGCACCGATCTCGGCGCCAACACCCCGCCCTCTATCTTCTCCTTCTGTACCCGTTCCAGCGTCTCCGGGGACACCCCGGCGGCCACCGCGAGCTCCGCGAACCGCGCGCGGATCCCGTCCACGAGCTTGACCCCCGGGATGGCGTCCATGACGAGAACCTCGCGCGTGCACAGCTGGCGGACGGGCGCGGGAATCTCCACTTTTTTACTCCACCGCGGCATGACGTTTCGTCGAACCTCTTCCAAGTTTTTAGCCTCCTCGCGGTAGTCGAACTCGGTGAGGAATTGACGTTCGATCTCTTCCAACGGTGGGACGTGCTGGGGCATCGCCAGTCTGCAGAAGTCGATGCACGTGCGTATGTCGCTTCGAAACTTGCGTTCGATGCCCGGCGCCTGCACCTTGACGACGACATCCTTAGATCCGTACGCGCGCGTCAGCCTCGCGCGGTGCACCTGGCCGATGGACGCGACGCCGCACGGTTCCTCCTCCCACCACTCGAACGCGTCGGGGTGCCCGGCATCGGCGAGACCGGCGCGCGCGATCGCCTCGGCCTCGCCCGGGCCCATCTCCGTCGGTGCCTTGTCCTGCGTCAGCTTGCACCACTCCAGGTACTGCCGCGGCACGAAGTCGTCCCTGGTGCTCAGCATCTGCGCGTTCTTGAAGTAGAACCCGCGCATGTCGAACACGAGGTCGCGAACCTTGTGCGCGTGCCGCTCGTGCAGCCGCTCGTACGCGGCGTCCGCGTCGTCGTCCCTCAGCACGAGCCCGGTCCACGTGGGGATTCCGATCCGCGCGAGGTCCCTGTTGCGCCACTGCACCGCGCGATACTGCGCCCACACGGGAAACGCGTGGTACCAGAAGGTCATGGATCGCGCCGTGCCCTCATCGTGTTGGGCGTAGGCTCCGACGCCCGCGGTGGAGCACAGGGCGCCCGCGCCGGCGAGCCTCAACGCCGCGCGCATCGCCCTGCTTCGTCCTTTTTTTCGAGGGTGGTTTTCGAGATCTTTTCATTCTCCCCGAAGTTCAATTTTCTCCCGCTCCGTGCTGCGCCACGTGACATGTCCAGATACTCGTAGTGCTCTAGAGCAATTCCGGCTAATTAGCCGGGAATTAGGCAGCCCAAATATGTATTTTTGCCTATATAGCCGCGTAATCTTAATTATGATATGCCGTGATGATAACGTTATTTCGATGACGAAAAGTGGACCTTTCCATCTTCAAAAGACAGTTCCGAGGAAAGTTCTTCCACATCCATCGCGCGCTCTGTGCCGCTCGAGCCGTCGCTCGAGCCGTCGTATCGGCGAGCCACTCCGCCTCGCGCGTCACGTTCCTACATCTCACCCGCCCCGACGATACGCGTCGGCTCGGAACGCCACAGATACGTCTCCATCCTCGACGGTTCTACAGGTTCTACGGGCGCTGAAATAACCCAAAAAAGCCATGCCGGACATGCGCGGGAACGTTGTCGCCATCCTTTCCAACTCCGGCAAGGCGAACCCCCGGGCTTTCGCGGAGGAGCGGCTCGGCGTCCTCGCATCGAACCATAAGAACGCGGGAAACGACGCCGCCGCGCTTCGATGCGAGATGACCGTCCCCGAGGGCAGCAACGGCGGAGGGTGCGACCCAGATTCAACACCATGAACAAATCGCCACTTTTTCTCCATTTTCCCGCCCCGCGACGTTTCGGACCTCAGGAACTAACAAACAGCCCGTCCCCGTCCCCTCTCCCCGCAGCGTCGTCGTCGAGCACCCGGACGCCGTCACCCGCCGCAGACGCGTCGTCAAGACCACATCCTTCGGCACCGCCGGCATGCACTGCGCCGCCGTCTCCCTCATCAAGCGCACCGCGAGACTCGGCGACATCCTGCAGTTCATGGGCCACGGCAACTCCAGGCACGACCCCGATTGGGTCCCGCCCCCCGACGCCGAAATCCTGGCGGCGTACTTCCGCCGCATGATGGCCAAGCAACGATGGACCAAGGCGCAGAGCGCGCTCAAGACCATCCGCGCCATGCAGGGCGGGTTACTCGGCGCGTTGGGCGGCGGGGCGGCGCAGAAGGCGAAGGCGTTTCCGGCGTTCGGTTCCATCCCCGGCGCCGAGCCCAAACCGCCGCCGCCGCCGCCGCCGCCGCCCGAGGATACNAGGCCAAAGACGCCCGAGGACCCGGACTCCCCGCGGTCGCACACTCCCACGCCGTTCACCGTGGTCAAGCCCAGGCGCGCCTCCGTCAGCGAGCTGACCTCCGGCGCATCGGCCAAGGCGAAGGCGTCGGCGGCGATGGGAAAGATGCCGAAGGAGAAGGACGTGCGTCGGATGCTGCGCGAGTTCCGGGGCGATTGGTTCGTGGTCTTCGTCGATACCAGGTTCGACATGATCCTCGCGGCGTGCTCCGACGAGTGCACGTCGGAGGTCTTCGCCGCGGTCGACGGCGACGGGACGCTGTACTTCGGCACGGACAGGGGTTCGATGCCGAGCGGCGACGACGAATCGGAGGTTGTCGAGTTTCCCAAGAGTTCATATTTTTGCGGCCGGTGCACGTCGCCGTCGAGTAGCCTGGTGTTCAGACGGTTCACCACCCGGATCAGCTCGAGCGTCGAGAACTCACCGTTGACCACACCCGAGCGAACCCCCGAGCTGCGTTCGGTGGTGACGTCGCCGGAACCCCCCGAGGAGGAGGTCGTAAGGTTGTCGCTGGAGGACAAAGCGGGACCGGTGGTCGAGAGCGCTGCTCATCCGCTTCAAACCGTCGCGTGATCCGCCTGTACAAGTACGGTACATACATCGAACGCTACATAACGCGTGTAAGATTAAGCTATCGCGTCGCTAGTCTATAGCTAATGGCTATTACTGTGATTAATCGTTCGACGTCGTCTCCAGGCGGAGCACGTGTTCCCACTCGACGCGAGTCACGCGCTGCACCGAGAGCCTCGGTCGGTTTAGAAGAGTCATGGACGCGAGGGCCTTGGCGCCGTCCTCGCCGGTGACCCCGTCTCCCGCCGCCTCCCGCCGCAGCTCACTCAGCGTCACCGTTCGGGACATCGCCCGGATGAACTCGAAGTCCACGCAGAGCCACCGGTTGTTCGAGGGTGTCGACTTTGGGTCGAAGCCGTGTGCTTTTGGATCGAGCGCGGTGGGGTCCGGGTAGGCTGCCTTGACGACCTCGCAGATGCCCACGACGGCTGGGACTTTGCACGATGAGTGGTAGAAAAAGGCGCGGTCGCCGACGCGCATGGTCTTCATGAGGTTCCTCGCCTGCGCGTTGCGCACGCCGTCCCACTGCGCGACGCCACCTGGGGATGCGCGGAGGTCGTCGAGGGAAAACTCGTCCGGCTCGCTCTTCACGAGCCAGAGCCCGGATGATGCATCGCCGTCGTCGTCGCCCGCCTTGGGCTTCTTGGTGGACGTGGCGAGCCCGGATGCGACGGCTCTGGCACGCTTGGGCGCCATCTTTCCCAGGTGCGCGAGAGCGCCGAGGGCGGCTCGCATGCGCGGGGCGTTCTGGACATCATCTCATCAGTTTTGGGCACCTCACGATGTTTACTACTTGTAAAAACGCGAGGACGTGGCGCATCGCACTCGACACCGCGCGCGAGGGACGATGTCGGGCTCGACGCTGAAACTGTACCGCCACATCCTCAAGGCGGCCAAATCCTTCCCGAGCAAGAACCGCAACGGCCTGATCGAGGAGATCAAGACGGAGTTTCGGGAGAACGCGGGGGCGACCGACGCGGGAGACGTGCAGAAGAAAATCGCCCTGGCGAGGGACGGGCTGGACCGCATGCGCGCGTTCACCGGGTTGGATCAAGGATCGAGCAAATGGGACGTGTCCCTGAAGGGGCCGTTCGACGGCACGTGAAACCAACTTTCAATCAGGCGGCGACGCGACGGTCCCTCGGGGAAGCGCAGATAGAGCATCTTAGGCAGAGACGTTTTAGGTATTAGTCGGACGATAATAACAACAGAGGGCGAAGGTCTTCAACATGGTACAACTCCCCAACACCGCGACTGCGACGCATTCTCCTCACCCGCGCCATACACGTCACCGTCGCTTCCCCGCCGCCTTGGCCATCTCCTTCGCCTGCCCCCACCGAAAGTACACCTTCCGCCTCAGCGCCGAGAACGCATCCGTCTCGATGGATTCCAACCGACTCGCCGCGTCGCAATCTTCGCACGCCCCGCGCGCGTCCCCGGCGTTCAGCTTACACTGCGCGCGGTTGGACAGCGCCACGACGTACAGCCTGTGCACGTGTACCTCCGCGCACAGCCTTCCGTTCTTGGCCATGCGGGGTCTCAAGGTCTCCGCCACCTCCCCGTATTTTGCAGATGCCGCGGGGAAATCGCCCTTCGCGAAGAGTTCGTTGCCCTCGCCCTTGAGCGCCTCGAGCGCGGCGAATTCCTCCTTTGGGACGACGAACATCTCTTCTTTGCCCTCTTCCGTCGTGAAGTTCTCGAAGTTTTGCCCCGGTAGCACCTGCAGCCGCGTCCACCCTTCGCTCGCGTCGGCGGTGGAGGAAAAGACTATCCAAAAGTCCCCGCGGTCGGGTCGGCACATCTTGCGCAGGGTCTCGAGCCCCCCGCTCATCCCCAGCTGCTCCTCCGCCATCTTCGCGAGGTTACTCTCCTGCTCGTTGATGATCGTGCACGGCAGCCACTGGCCGTTGATCGTGCTGAGGTTCGTGGGGAACTCCACGACGATCAAGGTGGTCTGCCCGTCGATCGCGCGCGCGCGCACCTCCTGCGCCTTTTTATACACCGAGAACCACTGCTCCTTCGCCTCCATCTTCTGAAGCCAGGCGTTGACCTCGAGCTCGCCGGCTGCGACCGGCTTCTTCGGCGCCGCGTTGGCGCCGTCGTCCGCGTTCGGAGGATCCATCGCGCCTAAACCCGGTCGCCCTCGCCGGTAGCGCCCCAGACTTTGAGTCCAATCGTTCAACACCGCGGGGCTTTTTTTAGGTCCAGTCGCGGTTTCTGACAGTCTG
>JGI20151J14362_10002310_pt1 | contig 13511 bp, 8 predicted proteins | sample COG_01_FD_14362 | JGI IMG/M metagenome (IMG submission 14362) | reverse complement strand
CAAACGAAAAGATTGGGATTACGTGGCAAGCGAGGGACGAAACCGGCGGGAGCCCGAACCTCCGGCATTGCGACGCGAGCGGTGCGCTCGACCATCGATTAGGCGATACTGTCACGGAGCGTGAGCGATGTGCGCGTGAACGGTCACATTGGGCACGTCGGGGGTTCGTCGGTATCGAGCAACGAGAGGTAGGAGCGCGCGCGGGAAGACGCATTGGTTGCGATGGATGGAAAAACAGAGTACGATGAGTTCACCCCGGTGCCTTTAACCGCGGAGGCGCTGGCGCAGCTGGCGTCGCAGGATCACGGTTACGAGAACGTGGCTCGCATGATGGACAGCGGGATATGGAACACGGACGGAGTACGGGACGACATCAGGCGGGAGTCGATCGACCACGCCGCGGACCGCTATCACCGGACCGTGGACATGGGCGAGCGACAGCCGAGAAACTCGCGGAGAAGCTTCGAGGAAAATGCCCGCGAACCGCGTTTCTCGTGCAACTCGAACCTCTCCGGCTTCGACGCGGTGGGGGGCAGCTTCATCGCGCACCTGGCGCCGCGGTACGGATCCTCGTCCTTCACGAGCAGGGCGACCAACCTCGCCATGAACGCCATCGCCGCGGAGCTCGACTGCACCGAGGTTCGCGCCGTCAGCACCGGGGGTCGGTCGCGCACGAATCATGCGGAGTCCAGGCTTTCCACGCGGAGACGATTTCCGCGCTCTTCGTCGGCGACCTGGACAACAAAGCCGACCTCGCGCGGCGGTGCGACGTGCCCACCGGTATCTCGTGCGCGGAGCTCGTCTTCCACCTGTACAACGACTGCGGCGCGGCGTTCCTGGACCAGCTCCGGGGCTTCTTCGCCTTTGTCATCGTCGACGCCGTCTCGGCATCCGTATTCGCCGCGGTGGACAGACACGCGTCGATCCCGCTGTACAAGGCGCGATCGAAGGGCGGCGGGGTGTTCATCGCGCACCCGGGCGGGAGCGGGTCCGCCGCCATCAAGCTCAGCACCCTGGGCGAGATGAGCAAGATCCCCGCCGGCAGCTACGTCCACGGCAACCGGCACATTAACCCGCACAAGTACGCCCGGGATAAATTCGCGGAGCGAGCGCTCATGGAGATGGACGAGACCGCGTCCGTGCTGAGCGCGGGGCCGTCGCCGTTCGCCGACCTGATGGACCACGGTAATGCCATCGGGCAACCCGCGGCGGGGTTCGGTAGCCTGTTCGGGCAGGCNGGGTCCCTGTTCTCGCAGAGCATGGACGACCTGCCGTCGATGGACGGGGGATATCCAGAGCGGAGTGAAAACACCTCGCCGCCCGCGCCGAGCAGGCTCAAGCGCGAACGGCGAAGGCACAGCGTCGAGGACCTCGCCAAGTTCGGCACGGTCACCGGCACGTGGACCGCGCGGTGGGATGAAGACGCGGACGGGGACGACGGCGTCGTGCAGGTGGACGGGCACGGGTCGGAGTCGCGCATGGGTGAATCGTTTCACCGAGCCAGACGAGGATCGCAGACGTCGCTGATGACATCGGAGCCCGGCACGCCGTCCAAGGCTGACACGAACGACGTGTTCGCACGGACCGCGCCACCCGTCGTTCCTATTGAAGAGGACTCAACACACGCACAGAAGAAGTCTTCGTCGCCCGGGAGGATCAGGGCGCGGAAGAGCACGTCGTCCAACGGATCGGAGGAGGATGCGCGAGGGAAGGAGAACATGCGGCGAGTGCGCTCCGACGGCGAGCTCAACGGAATGCTCAAAGGAATGCTATCCAATCCAACGGCTATCCCGACGTGGATGTCCAAGGACGACGCGTCTATCATCGGAAGCATGTGCCGGTCCATGAGCACCGGGCACATGTCGAGCAGCGACGGCCTGAGCGACACGGAGTGTTACGTCACCCTCGCGTCCATCGGCGCCGGAGGCGGGGGATGATTTGATTGTTTGAAGATTGGGCGCGTTATTAGCCAGCCCTTCGTTACCTGTAATACCCCTCGAGAGAGGCGCGCCGCCGGCTTAACCGGAGGCTGTCCTCGAGGGATTGTACCACCTTTATTTAGCCTCATATTGTATCAGTGAGCAAGCAAGACCTAAGAACAACCGCGTGTCCTCTCGTCTTCTCGGAATGGTTTTTGCCAAATGGAAAAGTGGTTCGGCAGTTTGGCGCGGCATTTGTCCACCGCGCAGCTTTTTCGGATTTTTCTGACTGTGCGGCCAGCGTGGCTGTGCTGACTGGATTTTCCAAAGTTCCCAACCTGTCTGTTTGCTCATTCGACAAGAAAAGTTCATGAGCCGCCAATCCATAAAATACCTAACTGTTTGCGCTGCGCGATCCCGCATAATAAAGCTGGTATTTGGCAATTTAGCGCCCGATTTTTTTGACGTTTGGGCGAGATTTTTGGGTTTCAAATCTCAAAGTTGACCCGTGCGCACCCAAGGGACCACCACTCGAGTGTGGGACCGCACGCGGGGGACCACGAGGGGGGGGTTTCGTTCACGTTAGGACGCATTCCTCGGGTACCATGGCGGGCGCCGTGAGGGGCATCCCCGAGGGCCGGGCCACGGAGACGGTCTACGGCCTGATCAGGGACGGGAAGCACGACGAGTGCGCCATGCTGCTGGAGGTCCAGCTCGCCAACGCGCCCGAGTCCAGGCCCGCGCTCTCGCTGCTGGGGTACTGCTACTACTACCTCGGCAACTTCGAGCGCGCCGCGGAGATGTACGGCACGCTCGCCAGGCTGTTCCCGGAGAACGAGCAGTACGCGGTCCATCACGTCCAGAGCCTCTACAAGGCTTCGATGTACCCCGAAGCCTTACGCGCGTCCAGGGCCATGGACAGCAAGGACCCGGCGATCCGCCAGACGGTCTCCCAGCTGCAGGCGCTCATCGCGTACGAGGAGGACGACCTCGCCGGGTGCAGGGCGCGGCTGGAGGAGTGCCCGAGCGACGACCCGGACGTCGTCGTCAACCTCGCGTGTTGCATGCTCAAGGAGGGGCGCTTCGAGGAGGCCAGGACCCGGTTCCTCGACGCGCAGCAGGCGCTGGGGTTCCAGGCGGACATCGCGTACAACATCGCGCTGTGCTACTACCGCACCAAGCAGTTCGGCCCGGCGCTGAAGCACCTGGCAGAGATCATAGAGAGGGGGATGAGGGAGCATCCAGAACTAAACGTGGGCGCGGCGACGGATGCGACGGCGACGGGCGAGGAGATCAAGAGCGTGGGGAACACGCCCGCGCTGAAGGAGACCGCGCTCGTCGAGGCGTTCAACCTGAAGGCGGCGATCGAGTACAGCATGGGGAACGCCGAGGGGATGAGGGAGGCGCTCACGGACATGCCGCCGAGGACGGAGGAGGAACTCGACCCGGTGACGCTTCACAACGTCGCGCTCATGAACATGGAGAACGACCCGACGGACGGGTTCCACAAGCTCAACTTTCTGCTGCAGTCGCCGGTGAGCCCGCCGGAGACGTTCGGGAACCTTTTACTGCTGTACTGCAAACCCGAGCACGGGTTTTACGACCTCGCCGCGGATGTCATGGCGGAAAACCCGCAGCTCGTCGCGAAGCACTTACCGGCGGAGACGCACCAGTTTTTGGACGCGACCATCCTGGCGCAGACGGCGCCCGAGGAGGCGTACCGAAAGTTCGAGGAGCTCGTGCAGCGGAACGCGGACAAGCTCCGAAGGCTGACGCGGAAGATTCAGGAGTTTCGGGAGGGGCGGGACGACAAGGCTCTCAAGAAAACTTTGGCCGAGTACGACGAGACCTTGGACGCGTACGTCCCCGCGCTGATGGCCCAGGCGAAGATCTACTGGGACAACGAGAACTACCAGCAGGTGGAGAAGATCCTGCGGCAGGGTGCGGACTACTGCGCGGATAACGAGGCGTACAAGACGAACATCGCGCACACGTGCTTCATGCAGGCGCTGAGCAACGATGAAAAATACGTCGACGCGATTGCGTACTACGAGCCCATCGTCCGGGAGAAGCTGGAGGATGAGAGCGGCATGGGGGTTTTGAACGTGACCGCGATCGTGCTGGCGAACCTGTGCGTCGCGTACATCATGACGTCGCAGAACGAGGAGGCGGAGGAGCTCATGCGCGCGATTGAACGCGCGGAGGAGGAGGTGCAGTATCACGACCCCAACAGGCAGTGCTTCCACCTGTGCATCGTGAACCTGGTCATCGGCACGCTCTACTGCACCAAGGGTAACTACGAGTTTGGAATCTCGAGGGTGATCAAGTCGCTGGAGCCGTACGATAAGAAGCTGGAGACGGACACGTGGTTCTACGCCAAGCGTTGCGTCGTCGCGCTGCTCGACCTGCTCTGCAAGCACATGATAACCGTGCCGGACTCCACTCTGGACGAGGTGATGGCGTTCCTGGACGAGGCGGAGAGGCACGGGAAGGAGATCGTGACGCAGCTCGGGGACGACGGGCAAGGGCGGACGCTCACCACGGAGGCGCGCATGATCAAGAAGATGTTCATCAAGCTCAGGGACCTTTAGAGACTTAGAATTTGAAGGGTCGCGAAAAAACTTTGAAAGTGTCGTCTAAAATTTCTTGCTCAGCACGTGGCACCTTTCCCCCCAATCGCGTTTTGCCCGTTGACCGCTCAGTCAGGGGCCACAACAGCGGGCGCGAGGCTCTCTGTGCCGAAAGGCTGCATATCGGACCTTCTATCGTATCTTTTCATCCCCCACAGCGTTGGACATCTCATCCCGAGCTTCTACCATGGCCCAACTTTCGGTCAAAACTCACGGCTGCGATGTCAACAAAAGATTCAACATCTTGCTTGCCGCGTTTTTCGTCAGCATGTGCTGTGGACTCGTCGACGCTCAGATGACGGACACCAACGATGCCGCCTCCGTCGCCGCATCGGGAGCTATGCTCAATAAGGGCTCCACGGCTATGTGCCCCGCCAGGTGCGGCAGCTACGCCGGCGGCGCCGACGCGACCAACCTCCTCGTCTGCCAAACCTGGGGTAACGGCCGAGGGTCCAACTCCCAGCGCGCGAAAGAAGGCGCTGTGTGCATGCCCGCCTACAACTGCAGGGACGACTGGAACCCATGCGTACAGTGGAACGACAACACCGTGGGGAAGACCGTCGCAGATCAGACCGGCCTCGCCGGCGACGCCCCGTACAACAACCTCAAGAACGCCGACAAGGTCCGCGCCGCATGCCAGGACATCACCTCGCTCACCCTCCAAAACACCGGCTCCGCGTCCGGCGCTCCCGCCGGAGGCTGGAAGCCCACCTCCCTCGGCTGGCACATGGGAGACGGTCACCTTCGCTGCGGCTGGGCCGCAACCTACCAAGGCATCGCACCCGATGGGTACCCGAATGACGATTTGCTCCTAGAGGACTTTGGCAGCGTGACGATTAACGGCATCAGCGACGTGGTCGATTGCTGCGTCAAGGCCATGGAGTACGAGGGAACCCCGATGGAAAAGGGCGGCAAAGCTATTCGATTCGACGTGAAGAACAACGTGTGCAGGATCGACCGAGAGATCATGATGCGGAGCAACCTGGACACCTCCTCGGGGCTCAGCATGAATTATTTAGTACCCTGCGGCGACGATGGCGACAGGTTTTACTGGAGGCACGCCGCGGGCGGAGCCGACGGCGCGTCCCTCGGCTCCGCCGGGTCGTGCGCGGCGAGATTTGGCTTCACGAAGGTCACGAACACCGACAGTTTCCTCCCGATGGGCCGGATACCCCAGCCCGGACCTGAGATGCCCAACAGCGCCGTTAACATGTGCCACAATTCCGCTCACGCGGAATATGACAAGGCCAAGTGCGACATCGCGGCTAGGTACAACACCATCAGCGATACCGAAGGATGCTGCGAGGCGTGCGTGAACAACCTATGGCTACCGGACGCCGATACCGACGGCTACCAATGCGCCGCGTTTCAGATTGTACACGGCAAGTGCCGCATCCTCCGCGAGAAGTACTTCACCAATAAATTTGGCTCTGACGGCCTGGGACGGTACAGCGGCATCGGCAACACCGCGAAGACAATCACGGAGACTATCGAGATGTGCGCCACGGGCAACTCGGAGTGCGAGCGCTCGGATGACTCGCACGGGCACTGGGCGTCCTGCTCGGAAACCGCGTCCGACACTACGGACCTCTGCAAGTTTTACTCCTTCATGTACTACCGAGACAGGGATGCCTCCACGAACAAATTCCCCACCGAGGACGCCACGCGAACGATACCGTCCTACGTCTCCTTCGACGTCTTCACTCCCGCGGAGCTGAGCGGCGGCATGGACATCGAGATCGACGCCTCCCTCGCCGCGAACAGGTCTTCCACCAAGGAAGTTGTCAAAGCTCCGGACTCCAGCGCCGGTTCATCTTCCGGCTACGGCGCCTCGAAAGGGTCGACGTCGGCGGGTTACAACTCCACCAACCCCGCGTGCGTCCGTCTCAGCCTGTACGAGTCAGACCCCGACTCCGCCGCGGGTGGCTTTCTCAACGATGTCGGAGGAACCTTCGCCATGGACCCAGAAAACACCACCGAGGCTTCCAAGAAGGTCGTCGCGCAGAGCAACCTGTGCTGCCCCGCCGCGGACGGCTCCGGGTGCAAGCTGAAATTGGAGTTTACCGCGGCGCAGGCGCAGGACGCCAGCTACGGCGTCGGGCGCAGGCTCCTCGCGGCGGCGCAGAGCGGTAAGAACCTGGTGCTCGCGTACGAGTGCGAGGGCACCGGCGGCGACGTGTGCGACATGAAGCAAGCAAAGTACGACGTTCCGAAGCTGGGAGTCGCCTACATGGCGCCGGTATCAGCGGCTAACGACGCGGGTCTCGGCGCCGTGATTGCGCTCGTCGTCGCGGCCGTCCTCGCGATGTTGCAGTGACACGAGCAGCTTCGCAAACTACGTAATCTTACAAGTACCCTGATGATAACCTGACCATAATAGGTGGCGAGGTGCCGCCGTTTGAATAATCATGACTGAGTTTTCCTTTACGCTATCGACGACTCTTCGTTTGCGCGGCGGGCTTGCCACCCTTCCTCGCGTCGCTCACCGCGTGCACCTCCCCCGTATCTATATCCACCACCACCAGCTGCGTCGTCGCCGTCTTTGAGTCCGTGTACTCAACCTCGTGCCCCCTGGACCGCAGCGCTTCCACGTCGGCGTCGGAGAGCTTCCTCTCGGGCCCATCCCCCAAACATTTCTGATTTTCCGCGAAGCACACGGGCGGCATCAGCTGATGATGCAGCCTCGGGGCGTTCACCGCATTCAGAGGCGACATCCCCCGCGCGACCACGTTCAAAATCACCTGCGCCGTGGCGGTGATGATCCTCGGTCCGCCGGATGCCCCCGCGATGGCGTACAACTTCCCGTCGCGGGTCACAATCGTCGGCGACATCGAACTGAGCGGCCGCTTCCCCGCGGCGATGAAGTTGGCCTCGAAGGGCGCCAGGCCGTAGTGGTTCACCTCCCCGGGGCTGGAGAAGTCATCCATCTCGTTGTTGAGCACGATCCCGGTCGACGGCGACACCAGCTTGCTCCCAAACTCGGTGTTGATCGTCGACGTCAGCGCCACCGCGTTGCGATCTTCATCAACCACGCTCACGTGCGTGGTTCCCGAATCGTCCAGCTGGTTATACTTAGCCCCATACGCGGTCACGTCCAGGGTGCGATCGTCCTTGGTCATCGCCCGTAGCTGCGCGTTGAACGTCGGTGACAGCATGTCGTTCAGAGCGTCCGTCATATCCGGCGTGCTCGCAACAGGGTCACCCAAATTCATCCGCATGGCAAACGCGTGCTTGAACGCCTCCGCCGTTCTGTGCGTCCCGAGCGTGCCCGCCGACGCCAACGGTAGGTCATACCCACCCAGAAACTCGACGATCTGCGCCACGGCCGCCCCCCCCGAGCTGGGCGGGGGCATACCGATGAGATCCACCCCCACGGCGCTCGCGACAATCGGCTCGAATATCCTCGGTCGATACGCCGCGAGGTCGGACGCCTCCATCACGCCACCCGCGTCCCGTACGTCCTTCGCCAGCGCCTCCGCCAAGTCACCGGTTCGGAGCACGCCCGGTCCTTCGTTCGCGACGCGACGTAACGTGGCGGCCAGCCGTGTGTTGGCGCACGTCTCACCCTCCGACAAGGGAGACCCGTCGGGTTTCAAAAAAACTTCGGCGGTGACGGGAAACTTCGCGAGATCGTTCGCCATGTCCGCAATCTCCCGAGCGAGATCCTTCCCCACCGCGAAGCCATCCGCGAGTGCCGCCGCGGGTTCCACAAGACGCCGCCACGGCAGCCGTCCGTGCCGTTCCCACGCGAGGTGTAAACCGGAGAGTTCCGCCGGGACGGCGACGGCGGCGCCGCCAAACGTACTCGACCGGTTAACTCCGTTCACGCCGCTGCCGTCGATGTACATGTCCCTGTACGCCGCTGCGGGCGCCGCTTCCCGAAACTCTATCGCCTCGCGTGTTCCGTTCGCGAGGCGTATCACCATGAACGCGCCGCCGCCTATGCCGCTCGAGTGCGGATGCGTGACTCCGAGGCATAGAGCCGTCGCGACTGCGGCGTCCACCGCGTGTCCCCCGTCGTCCAGGACCTGCGCGCCGATCGCGCTGCACCGAGGCTCGTCCGCGGCGACCGCGCCTAGTGTGGTGGACACGTGCTCCTGCGCGGTGGATCGTGGGGCTTGTTGGGGCGAACTAGACGCGGTTTCCCTCGGGGAGGATGCGACGGCGATGATCGTCACGAGGAGGATGAGGTTGAGGACCACGGAGGCTGCGACGACGTGCACGGCGCGGGATCCGTCCGCGCGACGCAGCCCGAGGCACTCCCTCATACGCCGCCGCATGCCTCCCTCGCGCGCGGCCATCTCAGCGCGGACCAGACCGCCTGCACGGGACAGCACGGGTGAAGCTCGTCAGTCGTCGCGTCGCGTCGTTTCGGGCCGGGGAAAGGGGGCGCGCTCGCGTGTACTCACCGTCGCTGAACACCCCGTCGACCTCCCTGAGGTCGATATCGGCCATCTCTAGCTGCGTGTGCCGCGCCATCGTCGCCGGCGCGCCTCAGTCGCCCGTCAGGCGCGGCTCGTTGTGCCCCTGTCGACGGGTGCCTTCAACACATTCCGCCCGAGCCAGTTTCCGTTTCCAAATAAATCGACTCGCTCGGGCTGGGCTCGGCGCACAGTAGGGAGCACGCGGCNGAGCACCATGACCGGCTGGGACCCCATCGAGTTGCCGCCTTCCAATCCGAAGAGGACCCTGGACATCGTCCCCAAGGGCCTGGAGGCCCAGGAGGTCTGCGAGCTGGTGCGTCCCCGGCCCCGTCGTCCCGCGCTCCCGCGAATCTCGATTTGGCATTTTTCACCTTCCCCCCTTCGTGACGCTCACCTCTCCTCCCCGCCCCGTGTCTCCGTACAGCTGTTCAAGGCGATCGAGACGAACGACTGCGACACGTACCTGTCCTGCTGCTCACACGCAACGCGGGCGCCGCGGACCATCGGCAGCTTCGGCCTCACCAACTACGACCAAGGCAGGGAGCAGTGGCGCAAGTACAAGGTCACGTACCGATTCCTCGGCGAGTCCGAGCCCGACGACGACGAAAGGCCCGGTAGTGGGGGCAAGGAGGACGCCTGGTGTGCGAAGTGTGAGCTGCTGGTGTGCCGGTACCAGGGCCAGTACGGGAAGGTGCCCGGGTACGATCACGGCGAGACCGTCCCGCGGCCGGCGCAGGCGAAGCAGCGGCCGGAGCAGGACGTCGCCGTCTACCTGATGAGGGAACCATTGGGCGGAATCTGGGGAGCCGACCGAGAGTGGCGCGTCTATAAAGTGGAGTACTGATCAATGAGTGGCGTATCATTCAATAGACGTTGTCGTGGGAAACTAGAGTTCACAGCTTGCTTCGCCCCGCCCCTTTGATCAGCTTAGCGTGCAGCAAGTCCGCGTACCCCGGCGGCACGTGCGACGCGTTGAACGGAGCGGATTGAACCTCGTCGTACATCCTTCGGTACACGTCGCCGTCGTGAGAACCGAGAGCCGAGTTGAGGAAGTAATCGTCCAGCGCGAAGGAATCCACGAGCGCCGCCGCGTCCGGCCTCAGCTCCGCGAGGAGCACCGCCACCTCCGCGCGGATCGCAGCCGCCTGGTCCGCGGACACGTGGCCATCCTCCAAAAAGTCACCCATGGAATCGTCCATCGTCGCCAACGCGTGAAGCGCCACGAGCCGATCCATGACACCCGCCGTCGCCACAGAAACTCGCGGCTTGGCCTCGTCCACCGCGTCCACGAAGTTCAGCAGCACGACGTACGCGCAGTGCGCCTTGGCAGCCTTGATCCACGCCACCATGTCGCGGGACATGGCCTGGTCGGCGGTGAGCGTCCCGGCGCGGGTCGCCGCGGCGATGATCATTCGTCGCGCCGCGTGCGCGAACGCTTTCAGTAGCGCCTCGGCGTCGCGGAGACCGACGGACCTACCCAGCTGGCACCCGGGCTCCAGACCCCCGCCGCCCTCGAGGATGTACCCGCTCGTACCTTGCGCGCCTTCCTCGGCGGGAACGTCCGTGCCCCGCGCGGCAGCCTTCGCGGCGGCTCTCGCCACCTTGAGGAGGAACCTCGCCGTCTGGAGGCACAGCACGTTGTTGTCGCCTTCGTACGTAGCGTTCGGGGCGTAGTTTCCAAAGGTGGTCCCGAACCCCGCGATCTGCATGAACCCGTGACCGCCGCAGCACAGCCTGCACAGCTCGATCGCGTCCTTGGTGGCCCACGAGCAGTACGCCTTGAGCCCCGACGACGTGGCGTGAAGCTCGGGGAGGGCGCTGAAATCCCCTTTCTTCGTGCTCACCTTTTCGTACCTAAAGTACATGCGGCGCATAAAGTCGGACGTGCAGTGGAACGCGAACGCCCTGGCCAGGATGGGAAACAGCGAGCGCTGCGAGTGCTGGTAGTCGATCACCTGCAGCTCCATGCCTTTCTGTCCCGAGCCCCCGCTGGCTTTCTCGCCCCCCGGGTTGGACTGCCTTCGCACCAGGTTGTACCGCACCGCAATCGTCACCGCCTTTTTCATGTAGAGCGCCGCGTTCATCACGATGTCGCTGCGGACAAACACCATCGTCCCGTAGCTCGCCTTGGCGACCGGCGGCGGGTGGAAGGTCCCGTCGACGTCCACCTTGCTGTGCCGCATGAGCATCGCGCGCCGTGGGACCCGGACGTGATCGAAACGTAGGAACCCGTTGTCCACGGCGTTGTACCCCATCTTCGGCCCGATATCCCCGCGACCACCCCGGGCATCGCTTGGTGGTCCTCGTTCCGCCTGATCTGCACCACGAACGCGTGGGGCCCGCGGTCGATACCGTGGGTGATCAGCCGCGCCATCACCACCGCGTGCGTGGACGTCTTACCCATGCCGCCCGGCCACCACTTTGTGGCGGTGAGCGTCGGGGAATGGATCACGAATTGTTCCTTTTCGGCGTCGTACGTCGCCGTCGTCTCCAAGCCGCGGATGTACGTCCCGTGCCCGAGCTCCGTCTGCGCGTAGGTTCCGATGATTTGCAGCTTGATGCACATGGGCAGCCAGTGTTTTTTCTGCTCGTCGTCGCCTTGGCCTTGGATCGTGGGTATGAACATGCCGAGGTGGAGGTCCAGGCCGCCGGGTTCGTCGATGAGCTCTCGGATGATCTTGCCGACGGTGATTGGATCGTTCGGGTCGATGGCGACGGCGACCCTGGGCAGCGCGAGGTACTTCTCCAGCGTTGTGCGGTACAGGTCCGCGCGCTCCATGAAGTACTTGCCCTTCTTGCTGAACACAGGGTCCGCGCGCACCGCGTCGGCGATCCGTTCGCGAAGCTTCAGCTGCGCCTCGCCACCAGCCATGAGCGCCGCGAGCTCGCGTGACGGGAAGGATGCCTGGCTTCGCTCGCGCCTGAGGTCCTCCGTGGGGTCCGTCTGATGCGCGGTGATCATATCGCTGCTGGGTTTCTGTATGGCTCTCTGGACACGCGAGGATAGGAGGCGGGCATCGCGGCGGTCAGACGAGGAGGCGCGAGTGGAGCCGAGAAAAGGCGTGACGTCGCGCGCGTGATGCGCCGTATCCGGGTGGACGTGAAGGCCGCGGGTGGGATATCGGGGCGGTCCACGCACCGTTCGGTCATCTACGATGTGCTTGATGACCTGGGGTTCCCGTTGGGGAACCGGCGCGGGAGCCATGGTCAGCGGTTCCGCGCGTGAATGAGTGTCAGATCGGGGTATCCGATAAGGCGACGTCACGAGTTCGGTGACCGAGGTGCCGATTTGTTTGTTAGGTATGCCACTCGAGACCCGCGCGTCGACAGACATGGACGTCGAGTCGAAGGGTATACTGAAGCCGAGTCGCTTCACCGCGCCTGAAGCCACGGAGCAGGCCGCGGCGGCACCCCCGGCGGACGAGGGCGACGCCACGCCGTCCGCCACGCAGACGACCCATTACGCAGCCTTTCACGGCAGGGTCGCCGATGTGTTCGCCAACCTGGGACCGGGGCTCGCCGGATGCGGCTCGGAACCGACGCCCGGTACCGACGCCAAGGCGACGTCGCAGTCACCCGGGCAGGGAGCCGTTTGGATGCCCACGAACACCAGCGTGACGCGCAGAGGCGCCAGGGATGACTACAGCGACGACGACGACGACGACGACGACGACGAGCGCATCGGGCGGGGCGCCAAACGAAACAGGAACGACGATTCCTCCGGCGACGACGATCGCGGCTCCCGAAGCGGCGATTCCTCGGAAGACGAGGACGAAGACGACCGGCCCACGTTCGACCACACCGCGTCCAACGCGGAGGTCAGCGAGGTCCGCCGTCAGCGGCAGAAAGCGCGATGGGCCGACGACCTCGACTGCCTGGAGAGCGACGAAGACGACGACGACGACCAAAAAAAGATGGCCAAGCTCGGCCGCAGCGTCGGCCGGTGCAGCGCACTGAACGACGAGGAGGAGTTCGACTACTACGACACCCTCGCGATGACCGGCATGAACCGCGCGCAACCGCTCGACGGCAACGGCGAGGGCGGGATCGACGTGGCGAGGATACAGAGGCTCGTCGACGGCCACGACGACTTTCTTCCCACGGATGAAATAAACGAGGTCCACACCGAGGTGCTGCCCTCGAACGCGTACGAACGACGGATACTGGCCCGGGAGGGCAAGGCCGCGCCCGACGACGTGGACGAGACAGAGGACATCGTCCCAGAAAAGGCGGCGGATGGGAGCCGGGGTAAGCGAGGCGGCTTCGCCGGGGCTTACGTGCCACCGAACAAACGGGCGAAAGGTACGCCCGGCGCGGCTCCGGCCCGGGGCGTCGCCTGGGACGCGTCCGTGCCCGAGGTGACCAGGCCGCGGTACGGCGATGGGGGAAGGGGTGGAGGCCGGGGTGGTGGCCGGGGCCGGGGCCGGGGCCGGGGTGTCCCGGATCACGTCAAGAACCCGCACAAGTATAAGTGTTACGTCCTGGACGAGCCCCTCGTGGTCGGCGGCGGGGTCGGGGGCGGGGGCGGGGTTAACGAG
>JGI20151J14362_10002306_pt1 | contig 13518 bp, 7 predicted proteins | sample COG_01_FD_14362 | JGI IMG/M metagenome (IMG submission 14362) | reverse complement strand
ACGGGGTAGAGGAAGTGTTGATACTTCTTTTTGCCGCGTTTAGGTACGAGTACTTGTTTTGAAGTGATGTCGTACGCGCTTGAAAAGTGAGGTTATTTATTCGGGAAAAGATTCGTATCCAAAAGACAAACGACAAAAAGAAGGAGGAGGTCAAACCAAAAATATCTGGCGAGAAAAATGTTTCAACAAAAGTATTTAGGGTTTTCAGTTGGTTTAAGGTATGAGAGTACCCCTTTCGTACTAAGGCAGTACTAAGGCAGCACCCCTTGTTTTTTAAGGTCAAAATATATTACGGCACAGACAAGTTAAAGACAACTTTAAGACAATTTCGAAGATATATATCTCTTCTCGTGCAATACAAACGCACGCATCACTCCGTCCGTCGTCGTCTTTTATACTCTTTCGTCTCAGTTTGTGTACTACCAAACGTCTTCTCTCGTCGTTTTCGTGTGTACCTTTCGCGTCTTTTGTCGGTCTCTTTTCAGACGATGCGACGACGATGAGCGAAAACAGAGACGGAGCACACGACGACGGGAAGAGTAAGAAGAGAAGAATCGTACGAAACAATCAGAAACAGAACGAGAAAACGCATCGTCGTCATCATCATCCTCATCGACAACAACAACAACAGAGCATGAATCCAACGACAACAACAACAACGAATATAGATTTCATCGAACAATCCTTCCTGACGATTGAGGAGGATCCTTTGATGATGAAATTCAAACCGAATCGAGAGGAAATCGAACGCGCGTTGAAAAGAACAACATCTTCGTTCGTAACGAACAAGAACGAGAACAAGAAAACCATAATCGATGATGAGGAGGACATCACCACCAACATTAACAATCAAAACAACACCGAGGAGGACGAAAACGATGTCATAACGCGAGCGGTTGATATTTTACGCGCGCAGATGACGATAAAAATGGAGGCGGAGGAGATGGCGAAAGCGATGGAAGTATCTTTGCGAGAAAACGAAGAAAATGAAAAGAAACGAAAGCGAGAGGAAGAGGAGACGAGGAGGCGAGATCCGGTGAAGGCGTTTGCGAGCGCGTCGGCAATGGGAGAGAAAGCGTTGAAGCGGATGTTTTTAGGCGAAGGCGGAACGAATTCGTCGAAAGCGATGGAGTTGTGCGAGTTCGAGAAGAAGGCGAAGAAGTGGTATAAGAGCGCGCGCGAGACGATCGAGGACGTGTTTGAACAGATTGGCGCGTCGGTTGAAAACGCAAAGACGGAGGAGGAGGTTGGAGAGATTTTGAGGAATTCGTTGGAGTTGCTCTTCGAGCAGACGTTGCGGATGCCGATGAAGGCGGGCGCGATTCCTGAGATTTTTGCGAGCGAAGAGGCACTGGAAGGGAAGAACGTAGCGGCGGGAGATGTGGTGGAAGTGGGGAGTAGTAGCGAGGAAGACGAAGAAGAAGGGCAAGAAGAGTAGTCGACGAAGAAGGAATTGGGCAGAGCGCGCGCGCGAGCATGTATACATACACGATTTAAAGTTTGTTGTGAATAGTTTTGTACATCGGTATAGAAAAAACACCGTTCCTCTTTTTTTTTTCTCTCTCTCTAACGTCTAGTTGGACGTTTCGCGCGACGAATAGGTTTTCGACCGCCAGGAACGACTTGTTGCGAGCTATCGCTATTTGATGGGGCACCGAAACTACCGGATTGTTGTTGTTGCGGCGGAGCGCCAGCGTTGTTGCTAAACGGATTCGCACCCGCCGGCGCGCCGAATGGATTCGCACCTCCCACCCCTCCTCCTCCACCACCGAACGGATTTGCACCTCCAGTAACTGGCGCTGGTGCACCAAACGGACTGGACGGTCGCGAATCATTGTTAGATCCACCAAACGGATTTGCAGCAGTCGTTGCTCCAAACGGACTCGGATTTGTGCTGGTAGTAGCGAATGGATTGGGCGCGCTCGCCGCACCTCCTCCGGCGCCCGCGTTGAAGGTAAATGTTGGCGCGGAAGGAGGCGCCGCAGTCGCCGCACTAGCACCAAAGGTAAAACCTCCACTGACTGACGCACCAGGCGCAGGTGCTACTGCTCCCGGAGCGGACGAACCGAAGGCGAACGGAGCCGCAGCTTTTGCCTCGGCTTGCTTTTGCTCAACCGTCGCCGCGGAAGGCGCAGCGCCGCCAAAAGTGAACGGAGAAGACGATGCTGGAGTTGGTGATGCAGGAGGAGTACCCGTGGTCGGTTTTGCTACCGCCGCACCAAATAAACTCGCTGCCGCTGGTGACGCAGCCGGAGCAGCGCCAAAGGTGAACGTCGCCGGTTTTGCCGTCTCTGCCGGTTTCGCCGCGCCAAAAGCAAACGTCGCCGGCGCCGCCGGTTTAGGCGCTTCAGCAGCTGCGTCTGGTTTAGGAGCACCGAAAACGAATGGCGAAGTTGACACCGGCGGCGCTGAAGTTGTCGTCGAAGTTGTGCCGAAAGGGGAAGGCTTCGTTTCGCCGTCTTCTTTCTTGGAGGTTTCTGTAGGAGTTGGAAGTTTCGCCGCGGCGCCAAAACCGGTAAAAGCTGGCGGTTTCGCCGTTGCTTCATCCGCCTTGGGCGCGTTTGCTAAGCCGCCCCCAAAGCTAAAAGTTGTCGGTTTCGCCGGCTCATCTTTTTTCACTTCCTCATTCTTTTCTTTCGTCGACGCTAAAAAGCCGAGCAAACCACTCTTCTCAACTCCACCTGTAGCAGCTGGTCCAGCAACAGCAGGAGGAGCGGTGTTGCCGAAAGTAAACGTAGGCGCCGCTGATGCAGGCTTAGCAAGAAGAGGCGCCGCGGCGTTCGTCGGCTCCGTCGATGTCGTCGCAGCTGGTGAAAATGCTGCGCTCGGCGTCGATCCAGCGAAAGTAAACTTTGCCGTTGATGGTTTCACTTCACCAGCGCTTCCACTACCATCGCTCGGACCTTCCGGAGCCCGGAAGTGGAATGTCGGTTTCTTCGTACTATCGTCGGTTTTCGGAGTTTCCTTCGTTTCCTTCGTTTGCGCGGATACTAAGAATGGATTTGGTTTTGACGTCGGCACCGCAGTAGCGGATGGAATTCCAAACGAGAAACCGCCCGTTGCTGTTGCTGCCACTGGTTTCTTCTCCGTGGCTTTATCACCGCCTGCTGTCTTAGCCGGAATGCCAAACGTAAACGGCGACGGTGCCGCCGCAGTTGTCGTCGGTGCAAACGGACTCGGAGCCGCTTTACCAGGGGCGCCAGCCGCACCACCTCCGCCTTCTTCTTCTTCGATAGCTTTTTGAACTTTTGCTTGATGCGCTTTATTCTTCGCCATAAAATCAGCACTCCAAAGGTTCACGACCGGTGGTTTTGCCAAGTCTCCTTCGTTCTTCTTGTCTTGTTTCGACGTCGTCGTCGTCGCTATCTTCGTTCCAAAACTAAGCGACGATTGCTTCTTCTCTTTTTGCGCGGTACCAGGACCCATTTTGAAGCCAATTGGCGCATCATCTGATTCCGAATCAGAATTGTCCTCTTGGTTCTTGCCGGACGCATCGAGCTCGTCGTCGTCCTCGTCGATGGACTCGGGCACATAGCGCTCTTCGTTAAACTCGAAGCTTTCTTGCGCGACGCGTCCGTACTTCCTTTGTAATCGCTCATACTCTGTATCCGCCAGAACAGACTGATCGCATCCTTGAACGTCGTTAAACTCGTTCTCGCCGCCACTCCCACCATTTTTGGCTGGGTACGGCGTGCTCATTCGGTGACTCGGCGGCGCAGTCCCAGCACCACCAGCAGCCGGAGATGGCGTTCTCGCATCGTCCGCAAAAGACACATTCAAACCTTTCTGATTCGTAGATTTTAATCGAGATGGAGGTTGTCCACCCGTCGTCTCTGCCGGCGTAAACGAAGGTTTTCTACCAGGCGTCGCTCCTCCGCTGCGAAATTCGTTCGCTCTATCCAAGGCGCGTAAAATCTTCGAGGCTGTTTGAGTAGCCATCTTCTCTTTAGCGGCGCGCACTGCGCTCAAGTCAACCTTTGGCGTTTGCTGTTGTTCCTGATCTTGTTGAACACGCAAAGGTGGCGATGAACTATCCAACTTCCTCGACACGTTTCTATTCATCACCGACGATGGCATAAACTCGTCCTCTCCAACTCGCGACCTTTTCTTGGACCTTTCGCCTTGCGCGAAACCGATGGACACCGGCCCAGGGGTGCTCACGATTCTCGGATCCCTTTTCTTTAACACGTTATGCGACGTCGGCATTCCTTTATCCCGAATTGGCGGCGCTAACTTTGCCGACGGCGTGCCTCCATTCACGGCGGCACCGTTAGTCCCCATCGACGGAAGAAGTAAAGTCCTTTTCTCGCTGGAAACTTTCGGTCGCAACAACCCGTAACTCGTCGCGCCCGCCGTCGCCGCTAACCCTCTCGGCCGGCTCGCGTACCTCGTCTTATTCGCCATCTTTCTCTGTCTGTACGCGTGCAATATATCCCGCACGCTCGCGTGCGGACTCTTATCGTCGTCCACTTCGTCCCGTACCTCCTCGCTTCTCTTCCGTCGTCGTTCGCTCGGCTGCCGTACGGGAGGTTCTCCGCCATCGCCATCGCCGCCGCCCATCACTTTCCGTCTCTTTGCCATTCTCACGATCGTCTCCATCTCTAATATCTCTTCCTCCGTGTACTCGTTGTTGTTGTTGTCCTCGTCGTCGTCGTTTCTTCTCTTCTTCCCCGTCGTCGTTTCTTCTCTTTTCTCGGCCGAAATCTCCCTCTTTCTCGTCTCGGCAACGTTGGGAGCAGTCGTCGTCATCTCTTCGTCTCTTCTTTTTCCCTCTCCAACCCCGGAAGACCGTCCTCGTCTCAAAACGCGTCGATGTGCCTCTTCCTCTTCTTCTTCTTCTTCCTCTTCTTCCTTTCTTCTTTCGCGAACGTCACTTTGCCGTGTCTCTCGACCGAAAAATCAGGCGGCGACGATGTCTTCTTCAAGGAGGATTTTCGAAGCGAAGGATGATGATTTCCCGACGGAGGCGGAGGAGGAGGCGGCTTTTCAGACGCACCATTCGCGGGAGGAGAGGAGGCAGAAGAAGCAAATCGACTGAACACTTTCCCCAACTGCGCTTTCGCCGAGGAGAGCAACGTCGTATTCTTCTCGTCGCGATCGAAAAAAGAAACCGGGCGTGGCGTGAACGACGACATATGCGTTCTTCTTCTTTTTTCTTCTTGTGTGATTGGTTTGAGGAAAAAATTTTGAAGCGAGAGGAGAAATTTTTTTTTTGAAAATCAGTTTAGGGTTTAGGTGCTTTTTGGCGCCACCACTGCTAAGCAGAAAAGTTATTTTCAAAGATGATGACTTTTATACTATGGAGTTTTCTTCAAGAATATATACGTACTGTGTGTGAAAATGAAAAACGTCTATCTCTCTACATAAAACTTCTTTCGAGCGGCGAAGCGAAATTCCACGCGCTTTGATTCGCTCTTTTTCTTTTTCCTTCTTCCCCTGTTGTTTGTTCTTCTTCTCGTCTTTCCTCCGCGCTTTCGCCGCCGTTTTTTTTTACTCTCTCTTTCTCTCTTTTGTGTTGTTGTAAATTACTTAATTAATATGCGCATCATTAATCCCGCTCTCTCATTCTCTCTTTCTCTCTCTTTCTTTCCTCGTCGTTTTCGATTGTTTAACGTCCACCTTGTCTCGGCGTGTTTCTCGGCGAGTTTTTCATGCCAGATAACTCTTCGATGGTCATGCCGATGGGAGGGCCGTCGTAGAAGGAGGAGCCGCCGCCAGATCTTCCGGCGCTTCCTCCTGGGCCGAAGCCAGCCGGCGGGCCTAACATGGCACCCGCGGAGCTCATTTTGACCGCATCTCTCGCCGCTTCGTTCTTTTGTTGCGCGATCGCTTGGTGCAATTTCGCGGATTCGTGCGTTTCTCTCTCCAACGCGACTCTGTATTCTTCCATTTGCTGCATGGCGCCGGTGTACGAAGTGTACAAGTTGTATGCCTCTTGCTTCAAGCGTTCCAGCTGCGCTTGCGTTTCCGCCAACTGTGACTCCCTGTTCGCAATCACTCCTTGGTCTTCCACCGATCGCAATCTCGCCGCTTCCTTCGTCTCCGCCAATTGCGTGATTTTCTCTTTCAACTGGTTGTTCATGCTCGCGTTCTTCTCCTTGGCGCCGGCGGCTTCCGCCGTCATCGCGTTCAACTTCTTCGACAACTCCTCCACTTTCGCCTCTAACAACGCCTTCGCCTCGGAAACCTTCGCCTTCTCGCTCGTTTCCACTTGCGTTTCCTTCCTCGCCGTCGCCGCGTCGTTCTTTGACTTGTCCGCCTCTCTTTGCCACTGCTCCGTGCTCGCCCGCTGGCTCTCCAGCTGCGTGTTCAAACTCGAAATCTTTTGCGACGCTTCGCTCTTCTCTCTCAACAACTCCGTGATCGCTTTCTCGTCGCTCTTAATCGTCGCGTTCGCCGCGCTTAACGCCGAGTCTTTCTCCGCAAAGTTCATTCTCGCCGATTCCAACGCTTTCGCCAACTCGTCGATTTTTTGCAAGTGTTTCGTCTCCGTCAACTTGTTCTCAGCAGCCGTGCTTTTGGCTTCATCTTTCAACTTATCGATCACCGTGTTTGCCACGCCGAGTTGTTTGGATAACTCAGAGATGTTCGATTTTAAGTTATCTTGATCTCTGGCTGCCAAAGTTTGCGCGGATTCCAACTTCCCGCGAATAGATTGTTCGGTCGATTGGTGCGTCTTCAAGGCCTCGCTCGCTTTGATCTTCTCCTCGGTCAATTGCGTGTTCAAAGTCTTAATCTGCGCGGTCGCGTTGTCCAGTTTCACTCCACTCGTCTTCAACTCTTGATCGAACTCTTTTTTCATCTGCTCCATGGTTTGCACGTCCATTTTGTGCTTCAAATTATGCGAACGTTGCGAGTCCAAGTAGACATTCTTCAACTCCGCGATGGATGCTTTCACCGCATTTTGCAACGAATCCGTGGCCTTATCGAGCGCGATGGACGTCGTCTCCGATTGGCCTTCCGGCGTGTACTGCTTCGGTTCCGCTTTCGGTGGCATTCTTTATGTGCGTATAAAGGTCGTAAAGATCGTCTAAAGCCGTCGATGTTTGTGCGTGTACTCTGCGAGAGCTCTTCTTAAATATATTCTTTGAGAGGAGGATTACTCGCGCGAGTGATCGATCGCGTTTGTTGTTGTTCTTGTGTGAATATACGGTTGTGTTTTTGAAAGGTCTAATAAGAACGAGAGCGACGCGTTTGTGTTTTGTTTAGGGTAAAAATCGCTCGAGTTTTGGTGCGTCGTTGTGCGCCAAGAATTTTTTCACAACAACGCACGAGAGACACAAAATAAAACTCGCACTCAATAAAAAAGAGAGACTTTAATAATAACGCTTCTGTCGTTGCTTCTTTGACGTCTTCTTCTCTCTTTGAAACCTATTGTCTGCCACTGTGTAGAGAAGCGAGTCGTTGTTCTCGCTGGGAAGGTATTTTATACATCATCACATACGTGAATAATAAAAGAGTTTGATCGATTGATTTTTGTGAGATAAAATCTGAGTGAACCGGCGGCAGAGAGTATTGGTGTTTGGCGAAGAGATATATGATGATGATGGAATCGTTGAGAGCGTCAAACGTCCTCGTCTACCACCTCTTCGTCCTCCTCGTCGTCATCCTCCAAAGGCGGCGGCCCTCTGCGAATGCTCTGCGGGGAGCGGTTGTGGAAGTTGCGCGGGATGTTCATTTTAGCATCCATTCCGATGGGTTTGATTTTTCTCGTGTATACGTTGATGCCGACGCACTCGCATTTGCACCGACACCATCAGTTGGATTTCGCGAACGTGCACCCGCACGGGAACGAGTTTTCCTCGTCTATATCTTCTCGCGAAAGTAGGAAGAATATCGAAAGAAGAGGAGGAAATTCGGCGGCAAATTGGGCGAGAGAGCGAGCGCATCGAGAGTCGGATGAGTATTTAACGTCGTCGTCGTCTGAATCGTCTTCGGGCGGCGCGGTTGGAGAAGAACCGTCGAGTTTACACACGGCGCACGAAGAAGAAGAGGATGTTCACGTGCGCGTACACGTCGGTGGAGAAGAAGAAGGAGGCGACGAGAGAGAAGAACGCAAAGGAAAGGAAGGCGACGGGTATAAATACGCCATCGTGTTTGATGCGGGGAGTACCGGGTCGAGAGTGCACATTTTTAGATTCGAACAAGATACCGGAAAGTTAGTAGACGATACGTTTGAGCAGTTGAAACCCGGATTGTCTTCGTACGCGGACGAACCGGATAAAGCCGGGGCATCTTTGCAGCCGCTGTTGGAGAAAGCGATGGAAACTATTCCAGAAGGCCAAAGAGCGGAAACGCCGGTGGAAGTGAGAGCGACCGCCGGGTTGAGGTTGTTAAAGCCGCAAACAAAATCCGATGATTTGTTGGAAAGTGTGAGAGAAACGCTGAAGACGTATCCGTTTGCGTTCGACACCGAGAGAGACGTTTCCATCATGGGAGGCGAAGACGAAGGCGCGTTTCAGTGGTTGGCGTTGAACTATTTATTGAACAGATTGGAAGGCGGAAGCGATAAAAAGAGTAATAAAAAGAAAAGTAGTCATAGTCATGAAGAAGGAATTACCGTCGCGGCGATCGATTTAGGCGGCGGATCTGTCCAGCTCGCGCACGCCATGGACGAGAAAGTCGCGAAGAGGGCGCCAAAAGGGTACTCAAAATCCATCTCGTTTCCAGGGGCGAAGAAACCGTTCGAAGTGTACGTGAAATCGCACTTAGGTTACGGATTAATGGCTGCCAGAGCGGCGACGTTGAAGGAAGCGAACGGTATGTCTAGCCCATGCTTACCGAAAGGATCTGACCCGAAATACATATACTCGGGCGAAGAAATCGTCGCCGCCGGCCACGAGGAGAAGAATTCAGACTACGCCGCGTGCAAAGAACACGTGGAAAGCATGTTAAAGTTAGACACTTCGTGCGAAGTTGACGACGAGTGTTCGTTTAACGGCGCATGGGGTGGCGATTTCAACTCGCAACACGCGAAAGAGGTGTATTTATCGTCGTACATGTGGGACCGCGCGATAAACGCAAAGTTGATTCCACAAGACGCCATCGACGGCGAGTTGACCATCGACGAGATCGAAGACGCGGCTAAGCTCGCGTGCGATACCATGGGCGATGAAAGTGAAATATTGACTAACTTTGAAGGCGTCGAAGAGAAAGATGCGGCGTTTCTCTGCACAGATTTAACGTACATCGTTGGTTTGTTAGAGAAAGGATTCGAAAAGAACGATTGGAAGAGCGTACGATTGGTGAAACAAATAGAGTATCGAGGACAAAACGTCGAAGTCGCGTGGGCCTTAGGTGCTGCGCTTAATGCTTTAGCTTCCTCTTCGTAATTACATATCAATTTTCTATTATTATCCATATGCTTGTATATATATATAGATACAGCGCCCGCGCGCTTTACGGGCGCGCGGTTATACTTTAAAAGGGTGGAACTTGTTCCGGCTCGCCGATATCTCTCGCCGCCGCGCTCGAACTTTTCCCTTGTCCCGTAACATTCGTAGCCGATTGTATTAACAAAGTGAGCGTATACATCAACGCGTTCGCTTCTTGGCTGGTCAACTTCTTCCCACTCTCAGCGTTTACAAGCTCAAATCGCCACTTTTTACAATCCACGAAGCACTCCCCGTCGCTCTCGCCGCCAACCAACACCGCGGAATCAATCTTCAACTTCAGCGCAGTCACCGCGCTCGAAATAGGCAACAACGTCTTCACCGGACTCGTATTCACCACCACCGTTGCAATCGTCGTCCCTTTGCTACTCTCGTTATCCACGCACACGCCTCTTCTCGTCTTCACTCCAAACGCCTTCTCGCCTTGGCCTTTCCTCACGCAAAAGTTCAAGTAATCCTCCAACCGTTCTTTCACCGCCTCGGGGTCTGTCAACTTCACGAACGCGTCGTCGTACGTCTTCTCCACGATTTCAAAGTCCATCTTCACGAACCCGTCGGTGTCTGTGGTGATTTTCGCGTTCCAAATTTCCAAATCCAGACCCTCGAGAAGCCACGAAATCACTCGCATGAGTCCAGGAATGGATTGAATGCTGATGGACATCACGCTTCGATCCTCGAATCGTTCGTTATCGATGGAGCACAAAACAAAGGCGCACGAATCCACGTCCTCGTCTTGCGAATCCGCCACGGACGGGATCGACGGCGCTTTGATCGATTCCTCCGCCGATTCCATCTCGTCTTCCTCCTTCTTCTTCTTCGCCGCAATTCTCATCATCCGTCGTCGTAACGGTGGTGCCTTCGATCGGCGGCGATCGAACGTCGCTGCTGATGTTGTTCCTGTTCTCGCGTTCGATTTCGTCACACACATCGCCGAAGTGCGCATCAAAGATAAAGATGACGACGGTGATGAAGACGAGCAGTGCTTTTGAGGCGAACAGATAGAAGATCGCGCGTTCGTCGCGGAGACGAGGAGCGACGAATTCATGACTTTTTTTTTCCACGTGACAGTTCAAGGAAGCGTTTTAAAAGTGAAGAGAATTTTAAGAGGAAAATTTTTCAATACTCGACTCCGCTAAAACTAAACGTGAACTCTTCTAACTTTCCTAAATGACTGACACTGAGATCACGGCTGGCGTCGAACAACGACTTTCCCGAGGAGAGGCCAAAGGGAATTCCTCCGAATGGAAATTTGAGCCGTAAAAACTCGAGGATATTTTCTTCTTCTCCCTCTTTTCGGCTCATCTCGGACTCCCTCGTCAAAACGCGACGGCTGGCGACGACGACGCAGTTGTTGGTTTGGCCGCTCGGTTCTTTGAAGATTTGGACGGATTCGACCCAGTTTTCATCCGTGGACTCGCTCGATGCGTAGTTGAAAACGGAGGAGAGCGTCTCGCGGAATTCCGCCAAAGCTTTGAGATTGCCCGACCAGCAGTTACACACGAGAATCCCGCCGCGAGTTTTCTCTAAACAATCGTAAATGTTTTGAATGAAAGATTTCTCCAAGCATCGCTTTGGGATGAGACCTTGACCGTCGTAGCAATCGAGAAAAACGCAACTAAAGCCTTGTTTATTAAGGCGATGGTATCCTTTTGATGAAAGTCGTTCCAATTCTTCTTCGAGGTAGCGTTCCGCCGAGCACTCGTGTATGGTTTCGTTTGGAAACCGCGGGAACTCGAGAGTCTTCGAATTCCTCAGAATCACGTCACACATTGGTTTCGAGTACTCCACGCTTTCGAGATCAATTCTCTGTTCATATTCGGAGTTCAATTTGGAGCAGAGAAACCCGGAAAGTGCGCCGGTACCAAATCCCAAGTTTAAAATGCGAACCTTCTCTAAAAATCCGTTAAATAATGGATCGCACATCTCCTTGTATCGTTTAGGACACAAAATCGGTACGAGCCAGCTATGGTCTGATGCGCATCCGAATGCGATAGCGATGGTTGCCATCGCGCGAATGTATTCAAAACCAACGACGCTTCGATCGATGCGAGCAATTTTTGTAGCGTTGTTTTTTCCTTCGCCGTCCTCATCCTCATCGCTTTCTCTCCAATTCGAGTCGTACAATAATCCTTGCTCGACGTTATCGATGTATGCGCAAAGCCACGGACCGTGACGCTTTATTTTAACGTTCGATATGTTCTCTTCTTCGTTGTCATCATTCTTTGCCTTCCGCGCTTTCTTCGTGACTTCTCCTCCTCTCCTCTTCGTCGGCTTTGTCGATTCAAATACGATTTTTTCTGGAGTGTTCATGAGATGATGGTAATAGCCAGCCTCGGAGTAAGGATTCAGCCGCCATCCACCGGTATAATCTGGTCCAACTGATATGCGTTCGTTCGCTTTGATATCTCTCAGCGCTCGCAAACACAAACAATAGTCACTCCCGATCATCTTCCAGTGATAAAGAGGTACTCGCTCGCAGTTATACTCTTCTTTTACGTGTACTGCTGCATCCGTTCCGTAGGTGGTACACGTGGCTCGATACCTTCCATCGTAAGTCATACCGCACAGAAGAAATCGCCCTCCCCTACCACGCTTCTCTGCGTCGATTTTTTGCCCTCGTACTTCGTCTTTTCGAGAAAAGTTCTCGTCCTCCTCATCCGATAAATCGTCCAAAGCCGCTATTTCATCTCTGAGATCCCACCTTCTCGCAAGTCCTTTAAAGCATTTCACCTCTGCCGGAAAACTCGAGTAAATAGCAACGAGTTCACCTTCTTTGCATCCGTAAATGGACACGAAGTTTGTCTCGGAACGTCCCTCGTCGTCGATGCCTACTTTGTGGTACCCACACGAATTCGCCTCGAATGGACAAATCCATTTCCGTCTACCCTTCATCTTCGTTTCTTTTTCCTCCATCGTCACCCAACGCAGCTTCTCATACGTGCTTTTATCCTCAAAGCCGTGCGTCTTTTTCGTCCAACTGAGGCACTCTAAAATGGCATCCATTTCTTCGTCCAAGGTCATTTCCACTCTATCGTCGCTCGCGTTTCGATACCACACGTCTTCGTCGCCCGTCTGTACTTTCTTGTCCCGGTCAAAGTACGGCACGTACCCATCCCTAAAATACCCAACGACGTAATCGCACTCCTTGATCAAGTTTTTCATCCCGTTTTCTCTCGCTCTTCCGTCCTCTTTCGAAAGCAACGCTTTCCTCACGTCTGCGATTTTCGGATACACGTACACGCACCATCCGTTCGGCGCGCCGTTTTTAAACGTCCCGTACACCACCGAATCCCCGATTCCAACCATTACGCACTTCTCTCCACTTCTCAACCCGTTTTCGTCGTACGTTCCTTGATACAAAAAATCGCCGTCTTCGTCGCGCTCTATCCCAGCTTTCGCCATCCCGCTCTTCGCGTCCACCAGAACTTCGCACGTCACTCCGCTCTCTGGATTCTCAATCGTGTTCGTAAAGAAAACATTAGTGTCGTTTCCTTCTTCTTCCGCCGCATCAAATAAACCGAGCGTTGGAGAGAAAAGAGACAAAGTCTGACTCTTCTTTGTCTCCTTCTTCTTCTTCGGAAGGTGTTCTCGTCGTTTCCTCCTCGCTTCTCCCACCATCACATGCGAGAGTTCGTTACAGGACGGACGTTTCCCCTAAAAAACGCAGAGAAAGAGATCGCAACGGTATGTGCGTTGTTCTCGCGCACTCAAAGAGAAAAAACGATGATGATGCGTACGAGCGCGCCGCCAGTGCTCACATCATCAACGCCATCCTTTTGATGCACACTTTGACAAAAAGCCAAAGAAACGCGTTCGTATCGCGCGTGTTTTGCTCGTTTTGCTGCCCAAATTATGTCACTCTTTTCGAGGTTTTTTTCCCGAAGACGCCACTTTTTAAAGCACTTTTTGCTCTCGACGAACGACAAAAGAGGACTTCGGAACATGTTTAGTTCTACCGCGACGACGACTTTGAGGACGATGCAGACGATTCAGACGACGACGACGCGCTGTTGTTGTTCTTTCTCTTCTTCGTCTTCTTCAAAACGAGGAGGATTCAGAAGAGCTTTAAGAGGAGGAAGAAGACAAAATTGGATGAAGAGAAAAACCGCCGCCAATGCGTCGTCAG
>JGI20151J14362_10002302_pt1 | contig 13524 bp, 13 predicted proteins | sample COG_01_FD_14362 | JGI IMG/M metagenome (IMG submission 14362) | reverse complement strand
CACTTTCTTTAGTTTTAAGCCACTTAATTGGTTCAATGTCAAATATTTCATAAAGTGGACCAAGCCAACTATTAATCACTCCGTAATCTGGATTCAAAAGCCCCTTCCAAACAAGTACGGATACGAAAGCAGGGATTGCATAAGGAAGAATAAAGATAGCCCTATATATTCGTTTAAACTTTAAATCATCCTTGTTTAATATCATGCTGAGAAATAAACCTACAACAAAACAAAGAAGGACACTGAAAAATGCAAACTGGAATGTCCATTTTGTAACTACTCCGAGGGGTCCTCTAATTCGTTGATTCGAAAATAATTTTCTGTAATTCTCTCCTCCGACATAAACTCTCCATCCAGGTTCAATTTCTTTTCCATCACATACGAAGTTGTCTTTTACCACAGGACATGATAATTTAGATGCATTATTTATCATTACATCGTTAAGTTCATCGTATTTATACAATTGAGACGTAGAAGAAAGTCTGCCAGTTGATGCATCAAAAACAGAAATCTTATAAAGTTGTACTCTTGTATTCTTATCAATAATCAAAGAAAGTTCTTGTAAAATAGAGGAATTAGCTATTTGCTCTTTTCCAGGCAATAGATAATACCCATCGGGCGTAACAAATTCATCATTAACAAATAAGGAAGGCTCATGCTTTGCATAAGAAGTAGTAAATATTTCATCTTCTGGAACAGCTTTTCCAAATAATATATTATCAGGGTCTAAATTAGCTACATAATAAAAATCTAAATTAGAGTCTTGCAGGATAAACATATCAAATTCAATACCTTTTTGCTCATCAAGGGTGTAGACCCTATCTTCTAAAACATTAATAGCTTGAGTTTTACTCAAAATATGACCAGTAGACCAATTAGTAAAAGATACGTAGGAATTATATATTGCAGGAAAAACAACAAAAGAAATCATAAATATCATACCCGGAAGAATCCATTTCATAGGTAAGAAGCGTTCAGAAAAATATACTACATTAACTAATACTCCTATCACGATTATTAATGAAAGTAGAAACCACGACTCAAAAGTTAATGTGAGAGGAATTGCGTATACGATTGAAGCGTTGAAAACTGCCAGAAAGGAATATCTGAAAATTTTCGATATGTTCATACTTAAATATATCATTAAAAAAATTGGGGCTCAACAGAGCCCCAATTTAATAATGATTAATATTAATTAACCGCCGGCAATCGCATTACGAACTTGTTCCGCTGCTAATTTCACTGCATCAGTAGCATTGTTTATTGTAACGCCGGTCTCTTCATTGGTGCCATATGCTTGTTCTCTAATTACATTTAAAGCGTCAGCCATAGGTCCCCATACACTACCCATTTCTGGAATATTTGGCATTGGAATACCATTTGAAGCACTTGCTGCGAATGAAGCTGCTATCGGATCAGCTGCTTCGACTACAGCAAATAATGATTTTGTTGCTGGAAGCCTTGGATCTGATTCGTACATTGCTTGTTGAACTTCAATAGTAGCAAAAAAGTCCAAGATAAAGCTTTGAGCTAGTACTTGGTTGTCACTAAATGATGAAACCATTGCACCTCTTACTCCTACAAATGGAGTTGCTGCATTTCCATCAAACTGTGGAATTAGTCCAACACCATAATTTACAGCGCTAGCATCTCCTCTAGCCCATGGACCTGTCATCCAGAATAATGCACGACCTTCTTGGAAATTTGACATAGCTCCACCATAATCAGCAGAATAAACTGTCCCATTTTTTACAAGCCCGTCAAGATATTCAGCGGAAGCAATAGCTCCAGCATTATCTAAACCAACATCTGATGCATCAAATCCACCTGTAGATGCAAACACATATCCGCCAGCAGAAGCAATAAACGGATGGTTGTGATAAGCATCATTTGATGGTGTTCCAACACAGAATTCTGTACCTGCAGTATCACAAGCAGTTTTTGCTTCTTCCCATGTAGCTGGAACAGAATCAACTAGATCTGCATTGTAGAACATTGCAATAGCTTCTGTTGCGTAAGGGAATCCGTAAACTTCTCCCCCATAGCTAAATGCTGTTACGCCAACTTCAAATAAATCTGATGCGACAGAACCTAAATCTAGAGGTGCAACTACTCCGTTAGCAGCCAATTCTCCAACCCAGTCGTGTGCTCCTAAGAATACGTCTGGACCTTCACCTGCTGGACCAGCAGTTTGAACGTCAGTCCTTATTGCACCAAAGTCGTAAACTACTACTTCAATATCTACACCTGCTGCTGCTTCATAAGCTCCAACAAGTGGGTCTAGTGCTGTTGCAACTTTTTCTTCAGCCCAAACCACAAGCTTTACAGGTGGGGGTGAAGTTGTCGCTGGAGCAGCTAGTGTTTCAATAGGTGCTTCCGTTGCTTCAGGTGAATCAGATGCTGTATCAGAATCTCCTCCACATGCGGTAACAACTAATGAAAGCAGTAATAAAATTACAAAATAGCGTAATTTATTCCTTTTCATTGTTCTCCTTACTTCGTATATTTATTCTTAATATAACAGTAATTAAGACAGCTAGGGTTGAAATTATTCTAATTTACTATTTTTCAGAAATAATTATTCCAATATCTTCAAAGTTTTCTATAAGAAGGTGGCCTTCATTAAGCTTTACATTATTATTACCAAACAGAACTTCTGCGGTGTGAGCTGTTGATTTTATTTTGAAATTACTAGTTGTTCTATCTCTATTAATGACGCACAACAGAGATTCATCCTTTAAAATTCTACGAAAAGCAACGAAATCTTCAGTAGACTCAACAAGTTCAAACCTACCATATTTTAATATTGGATTTTCATTTTTTATATTCATGAGCACAGTTGTGTATTTAAATAAATCCTTATTCCATGTATCTTCTAAGTCCCAAGGGTATGGTTCTCTGTTAAATGGATCGTCGGCACCCTTAAGGCCAATTTCATCACCATAATATATCCCGGCTATGCCTGGGAATGTTGCTTGAAGGAACACTGCACCAAACATACCCTCAATGTTATCTCCACATCGATTAAGAAATCTTTTAACATCGTGGGAACTTAATAAATTTTGACATGACGAAAGAGCCTCAAAAGAGTACATGGAGTACAAGTTAGCAAGAGCATGTTTAAATTCTTGAGGTGAAGTTCTTTGTATAGCAAAAAAATCAGTCATTGCTTCTCTAAAAGAGTAATTCATTGTTCCATCAAATCTGTCCCCTTGGAGCCACTGAGATGTATCGCCAAATATTTCGGATAAAAGAAGTATGTCTTTTTTAGAATCTGTAGCTATCTTTCTAAAATCTTTCCAAAAAGAAAAATCAAGTTCTTTAGCTACATCCATCCTCCATCCGTCAATATCAAAATTTTTAATCCAGTATTCGGTTACATCTAATGCCCATTGTCTTGCGTCTTTGTCAACCAGATTCACTTTCGGCATATCTGGTACACCCCACCAAGCTTTATAGGAAGGTTCAACTATTGGTCCATCGTCATGAATTATTTCGACAGGAACTTTTGATTCTTTAAATGTTTTATCTAAATATGTTTTATATTCTTCAGCATTTCCGTCCCACCCTACTTTATAAGTGTTTGAATATAGATGTGGTCTATGCTGTAGTCTTACCGGATAATCATAAACTGTAAACCAATTCTTATACTTAGAATCTTCACCATTTTTAATTAAATCTTGAAAAGCATAATGACGAGGATGAACATGATTTAGTGAACAATCCAGAACCACCTTCATGTCCCTACTATGAGCAGCAGTAATTAATTGTCGAAATGCCTCGTCTCCCCCAAGTGAGTCATCTACTTTAAAATGATCCCAGGAATCGTATTTATGAGTACTTCCCGAAAGAAAAATTGGATTTAAATACAAAATATTTACACCTAATTCTTTGAGATAATCAAGTTTTTCAATAACTCCATACAAGTCTCCTCCGTGAAATCCCAGTCTTGTTGGGAGGCTATCCCAAGGTAATGTACCATTTAGGTTTAATGAACTATCTCCATTTTTAAATCTATCAGGAAATATCTGATACATAACTCCCCCGTAGACCCAGTCAGGTATTTTGTGACGATTAAATTCATCAGAGTTGAATATCCATTTCTCAGATGGAGAAATAAAATTTGCTATACCACTAGTCCCAAAATATAAATTTAAATCATCATTAGTAGTTGCAGCAAAACTAAATTTTGCGGTTTTTGAACGAAACTCAATTTGAACTTCCCAAAACTTAAATCTATCAGTTGAAGCATACTCACTGATTTCAAGAGGTCTAAATTGGTCATCTTCTAGAAGTAACCATAGTTTCTTAATTCCTGGTTCAGTGTGTACTCTTAAAACACACGTACCATCTGGGGTTATTGAGAAATATTTTTTATCTCTATAATTAAAACGAATATCATAATGACCTAAATGGACATCACCCTCAAAAAAGTCTAACTTCTGTGCTTCATCTTTATCTATAAATTCTGGTGAATGATTTTCTACCATTACTAAACTTTCTAATTCTTAAAAGTTTATTATATACTTATTAATAAGAGGTTTTTTTTGGATATAAAAAAAAATAGTGGAATAATTTTACATCCTACATCTCTCCCTGGTGGAGTTGGAATAGGAGATTTTGGTAAAAACTCATATGAATTTATTGATTATTTGGTAGAAACAAAAACTAAAGTGTGGCAGGTATTACCTTTAGGGCCAACAGATGAAATTGAATACTCTCCATACTCGAGTCCCTCATCTGTTTTAGGAAACATTAACCTTATCGACTTAACCAATTTATCTTCTAATGAAGTAATAAAAATTGAAGATAAGGTTTTTAATGAGAAATTTGTCGATTACAAAAAGGTTTACGAATATAAAAAAGAATATTTGAGACTATCTTCTAAAAATATTGATATAAACGAAAAAGAATATCAATTTTTTTTAGAAGATATCACAATAAGAAAACATCTGACTTTTCTTACTCTGGATCAGAAAAATAAAGTTTCATGGAACAAATGGATTGATTCAGAATATAACTACACAGAACAATTATTTGAATTCGTCATAAAAGAATTCGAATCAGACTTTAAATTTAATCTTTTTACTCAGTTTGAGTTTTATAAACAATGGTTCCAATTGAAGGAATATGCAAACAAATCAGGAATTAAAATACTTGGAGACATACCTATTTATGTAAATCACAATTCAGCAGATGTTTGGAGTGATAAGTCATTATTTGATCTTGATGAAAATGGAGAAATGACATATGTATCAGGTGCTGTACCTGATGACTTTACAGTTGATGGCCAAATTTGGAATACAGCACTATATAATTGGGAAAATAATCGTTCAGGTAATTATGAATACTGGATTAATAAACTTCAAAATAATCTAGACAAATTTGATTATTTAAGAATAGACCATTTTGTAGGGTTCTTTCAATACTGGGCAATTCCCATAAATGAAACAGCTCTTAATGGAGAATGGAGGAAGGGTCCCTGGAAAAACTTCTTTAAAGAAGTTAGTAAGAATATACCTATGTCAAAACTTCTTGCAGAAGATCTTGGAGTCATTCTGCAAGAAACCAATCAAATACTCAAGGAATATAATATTCCTGGAATGAAAGTACTGCAACAAAGAATCCCCTCTGATGGGGTTAATGAGGAAATACACCCTCATGATTGGAATCAAAATATTATTGCTTATACAGGTACTCATGACAGTCCAACGATTGGTCAATGGTTTGAAGAGTCAAATGATTTTCAGATGCGATCTTTTGATGAATATAAACAAAAATTAAAATATTCATACAGCAATGATATCTGGAATTTTATTTCATTAGTTTGGGAGTCCCCAGCTATATTATCAGTGACAACAATTCAGGATGTACTAAATCTAGGTAGAAGTGCAAGATTTAACATCCCTGGTACTAAAAATGATAATTGGAGCTGGAGATTAGAAAGTATGCAAGAACTAGACATAACAATTGATAAACTTAAAGAGCTTAATGAAAATAACTCAAGAGTAAATTAATACTGTCCTTTAATGAAATCAATTACCAATGTTACTTCATTGTCACTCAATCTTTGAGCAGGCATTGAACCCATACCTTTAGTTATTGTTTGAATCCAATATGAATCAGACATTTGTGCTGCTTTAGATTCTGCTTTTAAACTAGGCCCTACTCGACCTGATAAATCTGAACCGTGGCATGCTGAACACCTAGACGTGTATATTTCTTCTCCTGATGAAAGTTCAACTACTTCTGCAGATGTGCATGAAATAAAAAATATGAAAAAGAGAATTAATATCTTTTTCAAAGTTTATTCTTCTTCTAGACCAGTTTTAAACTCTCTTGTAGATTTACCTAAAGATTTAGCAAGACCTGGTAAACGCTTGGCCCCAAAGAGTAACAATAAAATTGTTAAAATAATTAAAAGTTCTGGTAGTCCTAATCTCATGACCTAATTGTAACTAGATTCTGTAATTATTTTAAGTTATAGATTTCTTTTGAATGAATGTAATTAATATATAACCCAAAAAAGAGAATGCAATAAAAAATACAATTGAATTAGCCTCAGTTAAATCAGGTATGACTGGTTGTGTTACAACTGCCTCTTCAACGCCATCACTATTAAGTCTTGTTTCTATGTTTTGACGAAATGGCCATATTTTGATTAACGAACCAATTAGAAACCCTGATAATAATGAAAGTAATTTATTTTTATAATTTTGAAATAAATAGTGCAAAAATCGACTAAATATTATCAATCCAAAGATACATCCCGCTGCGAACACAATTATTACTCTCAGTTCAAAATCCTTTATTGCATTAATAATGAATTCATATTTAGAAAGCAACAAAAGAATAAAAGAACCACTTATTCCAGGAAGAATCATTGCTGTAATAGCAATTGATCCTGTAAAGAATACATAGACGTCTGTATTTGGGATATTTGTAGAATTTGATAAAGATATAGCTCCAGCAGCAATTATGCCGACAAGTACCCAAAATGCTAAATTAATACTAAAAGATTGAATATCTTTAAGTATTAAAACAGCAGAAGCAACTATTAGACCGAAGAAAAATCCCCAGAGTTTATATTCATGATTTTCAAGCAGAAAGACTATAACCTGTGCGAGTAAAATAACAGAAGTAAAAATTCCTAATAAAAGAGTGATTAAAAAATTTCCATTGAGTTCAATCCAAAATTTTTTATATCCAGACGCAAAAAAGGATTTAAATAAATCTAAATTTATATTTTTAATTGTAGTTATAAGTTCCTCGTAGATACCAGTGATGAGTGCGATGGTTCCACCTGAAACTCCTGGCACAATATCTGCAGCACCCATGGCTACGCCTTTGAGATAAAGTATTAATCTTGACTTCATTAAGAAGATTCAGTTGTCCTGTTAAATATTCTAAACATGAGTGGTGAAACTGTAGCAGTTAGTACCGCTAGTAATATAATTTGTTGTTCTAGATTCTTAGTTAGCAAATCAAGTTCAACACCTATTTCAGCCATTGCAATAATTAAACTAAATCTAGCAGAGAGTAAAAATCCTCCTCCAAGTATTTTCCGCACTGAAATTTTTGAAAATATTAGAAGAAGTGAAGGTAGAACCTTAACAAGAACTGCAATTCCAAATAAATATAGTACATCTACATAGAAATCAGTATTAGAGAAGAGTGATATATCATAATTTAATCCAATATTTATGAAAAAAATTGGAATTAAAAAACCATAGGAGAATCCCTTAAGGCTACTCTCCAAACTTCCTCTGTTAGGGAAAAACAAAAGCAAATAGACTACCTGCTAGGAATGCTCCTAAAATAGCTTCAATATCGAATAAAACTGCGACACCTACTAATGCCAACATGAGTGCTAACGAGCTTCTAATACCAAGTTCCTCAGGATCATTTCCATCAAACATTCTTGAAAATAATTGTGGATTCCACCAAGCCAATCTCCTTAAGATTCTTAAAAGGAAAATGACAATTGCAAAATAAAGTATAATATTTAAATTTTCAATTGAAAGACCGTTGGACTTAATTACGGATGCATAAACAGTTGCAGCTAATAAAGTCAATATGTCAGCAAGCAAGGCAATGATGAATAACATCTGTCCATAATCAGTCTTGATAGTGTCATCACTTCTCAATACAGAAATTACAATATCTACACTTGTAGTACATAGAACGAGAGCTAAAAATATTGGATACTCTAATTCAGTGATAATTAAGAAAGAGATACCAACTGTAGATAAATAAACAAGAATTGGTATGGCTAAAGTTTTAAGACCCTTTTCTCTAAATGTTTCCAATTCTATTTCAAAACCTGAAAGAAACATTAATAATAGAAATCCAAGAACTGCTAATCCTGAAATAAACTCAGAGGGTTCAACTAAATGAAGAACAGGCCCAACAATAATACCAAATGCTATTTCAAGAACAATTGAGGGAATTTTAAGTCGAGAACCAACTAATGGAAGGAGGAAAGCTCCCAAAGATATTACTACCAACGANATTGCATCAAAACTTTCCATAAAACTCCTAAATCGGTATGTATAAAACTGAAGAAGAAGAATTCTTAGAAATATACTCTGTAGTTTTCTTTAATTGCCACGTAGTGGATAGATTATGACCAATTATCGATAAATCAAACTTGTCTGTAAGAGATGTAAATATTTTTGCTTCATTTCCTTCTTCGGAAAGTAACTCTAATTGAACCTCATTTGATAGAGCTGCATCTTGAAGTTTTTGTATTATAGATTTTTTAGATTCGGTATTCTCATGAGAGATAAATTTTGGTTGATCAACAACAACCGCAAATACTTTTGATTTTAAAGTTGAGGCAATATCAAAAGAAATTGTAGTAGGACTGTTTTCAGAAAAATCACTACTTGATAAAAATCCAATGTTATTTATAGGTGAGGTTCCCCTTGAAAACAGTATTGGAATTTTATTTTTATTTGAAAAATTAATATATGAACGTATTGTTGAGGTCTTTACCTCTCCAGTTACAGGAATAATTAAGGTACCAATCGATAATTCGTCAAGTTTAGACTCAATCTCTTTAAGAGAGTTTTTTTGCGTATTTTCTGTACGAAATTTTTGATCCTTAAGAATAGCCTCAAATGTCGTTGTATCTTCTTCTTTTGAGTCTGTGAATATACTTTCTTGTGATAGAATTACCAGCTCTTCAGCCTTTGTGTTTCGGGTATAAAATTCAGCTTCTGTAAGATTCTTAAGTTCTTCTTCGGAGTTAATAACAATTGCTGTGTTTTTACCAAATTCAAGAGGAAATCTCGATTCAGAACCAGAAAACATTTTTATTACATTTCCAAATGCACCAGATTGTAGAACAACAGTTACTAAATCCCCTGTTTGTAGTTCAGTGTCTCCATGGGGTATAACAACTTTACCTTTTCTTAAAAGTGCACCAACAATAAAATAATCTGATCCAATTTCTTTTAGTTTTTTACCTCTTGCTGGACTGTCAGCATTTACCTCTAATTCAATTGCTTCTGCTCTACCACCTGCAAAAGCTTGTGACACCACTCTTCTTGGTTCCAATATCTGCTCAAACCTTCTTGCTAATAAGATATTTGGGTCAACAAGTTCAACTTCTAATTCGTCGTAATACTTTATGTTCGATTCATCATTAATTACTGACGAAAGTCGTGATATTTTATGACTTTTAGCAATTTTTAGAATTTCTATATTTACTTCATCGTCTAGCGTTAGTGTAATTAATGCGCTCGCAGTCTCTATACCTGCTTTTTTTAGAACCAAAGTGGACGTGCCATCACCTTGATATTTTTCTATTTGTCTATTTGGGTTAAAGTTTCGTAATTTGTCTTGGTCCATATCAATTACAGAAATATTCCAACCCGTACTTATTCTATTTATGAGCTCTTTAGCTTCGCCATGAGCCCCAACAATTATTACTTTCACGTGCTTTATTATGTCACAAAATTTGTTTTCATAAAGAATTACTTAAAAATTTTATGAATTTTGTCATAATTATTAGTCTTATTACTTCTAGATTCTTCTATACATTGAATAAAAAATGCATAACATCGCCATCATTAACTGTGTATTCTTTACCTTCTGAACGAAGTTTTCCTGCCTCTTTGGAGCCCTTTTCACCATTATTGTCAACATAGTCCTTAAAAGCTACCGTTTCTGCTCTAATAAAACCCTTTTCAAAATCACCATGAATTTTGCCAGCAGCTTGTGGTGCTGTATCTCCTACATTTATAGTCCAGGCTCTGACTTCTTGTTCACCTGCTGTAAAATAAGTCTGTAAACCCAGTAATTTATATCCAGCTTCTATCAACCTATCCAGTCCAGATTGGCTCTGTCCCATTTCACTAAGGAAAGCATATTTTTCCTCATCTTCTAATTCAGATATTTCAGCTTCAATATCAGCACAAATAGCAATCGCTTCAGAATTCTCTGATTCAGCAAATTTTATAACTGCATCTAAATGGGGGTTATCAGAAAAACCATTCTCACCTACATTTGCTACATACAACACTGGTTTTATTGTTAATAGCTGAAATCCTTTTAACAACTTGGCTTCTTCATCATTAAAGCTTAAAGTTCGAACACTGTTGCCTTCTTCAAGTACAGGAAGAACTTTTTCCAATAATTCTTTTAATGGCATCCCTTCTTTTTTTCCTGATTTAGTATTCTTAATTGCTTTTTCATACAGTTTCTCAACGGTGGCCAAGTCAGCCAAAACTAATTCTGTATTGATAATTTCAATGTCATCAGCTGGAGAAACTTTTCCTGACACGTGTACTACATCCTCATTTTCAAAAGCTCGAACTACATGTACTATTGCATCCGTTTCACGTATATTTGTTAAAAATTGATTACCTAGACCTTCTCCCTGGGAAGCACCCTCAACAAGGCCGGCAATATCTACAAATTCCATTGTTGTTGGTATAACTTTTTTTGGATTAACTATCTGAGCTAAATCATTAAGTCTTGAATCATTAATAGGGACAATTCCAACATTAGGTTCTATTGTACAAAAGGGATAATTAGCAGACTCAATACCTGCTTGTGTAAGAGCATTAAATAATGTAGATTTACCTACATTTGGCATTCCAACTATTCCACACTTAAATCCCATGATTTTTATCCTTAAATTTGATTAGAGACATAAATAGAATATAGTCGATTAATTAATTAATTTTATTATTCTTTCCGACAACTTTGAATTTTTAATATTAAAGTTTTTTTAATAGGAGAAAAATGACAGAAAAAAATAATAAAAAAACAATCTTCGGGTGGAGTCTATATGATTGGGCAAAATCAGCATATGAGACGACCACACTTGGAGCTATCTTGCCAGTATATTTTGTGAGTGTAGTTGTCCCAGCAGAGGGTTTTAACTTCAGAGGCAACCTCTACACAGGAGCTGAAGTATGGGGATTTGCAATAGGTTCTGCATTGTTTATATTCTTCTTAATTATGCCGACTATCGGGGCTATTGGTGACCTATCTGGAAATAGGATGAAATTATTTAAAATCTTTGCATATGGTGGTGCTGTATTTGCATCTACATTTTATTTTGCAACGTCAGGGGACGTTATTTTTACACTAGGTATATATATTTTCTTGCACAATTTGGAGCAACAGGATCAAATGTATTTTATGACAGCGTTTTGAAAGATATTACTACTGACGATACAATTGATACAGTTTCTGCTCGTGGATATGCGCTTGGGTATCTAGGTGGTGGACTACAGCTCGTCATCTCACTAGCACTGATACAGCTTGGACCAGACATGCTGGGCATCGAAACAGCAATGGCATCAAGGATTGCGATTTCCTCAGCAGGTCTATGGTGGTTAATTTTTTCAATAATGAGTTTTTCAAGAATGAAAATAACAGAAAGTCAACCTGTCTCCATTGAAGGTAGTATATTTGCTAACGCATATAGCAAAAACTTTAAAACTCTAAAGAAAATTAGAAAATTTCCATTTCTAATGTATTTTCTAATAGCATACCTTTTCTATTGGGATGGATTACAAACAGTAATTAATATGTCTGCTGCATATTTTACTGAGGTATTGCTTCTAGACCAAACACAGATAATCATTGTGTTTATAGTTGTACAATTTGTTGCATACTTTGGAGCAAAACTAGCTGGAGTAATGGTAAAACGCATCGGCCAAAAAAACACATTGTATTACACAATGTTCTTAATATTTCTAGTCGGTAATGCTGCAGCATTCATACCTGAAAAACAATTTTTACCAGTTATTGGATTAGGTGTATTTACTGCAATGGGAATGGGTGGCTTACAGTCAGTTAGTAGGAGTGTGTATGCTTCTATGCTTCCAAAGGGTGCAGAAGGAGAATTTATGGGATTCTTTTCAGTCCTGTCAAGGTTTTCGGCTATCTGGGGACCATTAATTTATAGCTACGTAAGTGCTTCTACTGGAAATCCAAGACTCTCATTACCAGTAATTACTTCATTCTTTGTAATAGGATTTTTAATTCTTAGAAAAGTAGATATGGATAAAACTATTTCTGAAGAAGAGTGGGCTTCTATTTAATAAGCTTTGCTAGGTTTGCAAAAAGGGCTGATACGGTAATCGGCCCTACTCCACCTGGAAAAGGTGATCTAGCAACTAAGTGATTATTTAACCCATCGGGTTTGACATCGCCATAATTTTTTTTATCAGTATTAGAAATTCCAATATCGATGACAACGGAATCTGGTTTTAGATAATCAGCTGTTATCATCCAGCTTTTTCCAATTGCTGATATAACAATATCTGCATTTCTCATGTATGATTTCAGATCTGAAGTTTTACTATGAACAACTGTAACGTTTCCGTTGAATTCTTTGTTACTTAGGAGTTTGGATAATGGAGATGATACTAATCTTGATCTCCCTGCAATTACAATATTTTTATCTTCTGTTTGAATATCGTAATATTTTAAAAGCTCTAATACTGCAAGTGAGGTAGCTGGTATTATTTTATAATTTTCAGAAAACAGATATCCTAGATTGTGAGTAGTTAGACCATCAATATCAACTTCATGAGGTATTAGGTTTACAATATCCTCAAAGTCAAGATGCTTTGGAAGGGGAAGTTGGACAATAATTCCTTGTGATTTTATTTGAGAATCCTCAATTGCTTCTTTAACCTCATTCGAAGTTGAACTTTCTGAGAGCTTAAGCCAGTTAAAGTTTACTCCGAGTTCTAGTGCTTTATCTTGTTTTCTCGAAACATAGAGGAGAGATGCTGGATTGTCTCCTACAGTTATAGCTGTTAGCAATGGTTGTTTATTATGTTTGGCTATATAGTCATTGATCGAATTTTTGCTTTTCTTATCCAATAATTCAGCTACAGGTTTGCCTAAAAGTATTTTTTCCATGAATATAGTTTAATAAAGACCATGCATAGTTTTTAAATTATTATGGTTAAAATAATCATGAAAGTATATTTATGGAAATTTCAAAACTAAGTAAATTAATAACTCCTTCAGGGACAATGGCTATCTCAAATA
>JGI20151J14362_10002299_pt1 | contig 13528 bp, 16 predicted proteins | sample COG_01_FD_14362 | JGI IMG/M metagenome (IMG submission 14362) | reverse complement strand
TTCAATATTACGAACCAGCTAAGTACACACCTAAATTAAGAGAATACTCAACTTCTGGGAATCCGGTTCTTATGAAAATGAATCTTATCGGTGGTCATGGTGGTAAAAGCGGCAGATTGAATCAAATGGAAGAAACAGCAGAAGAATATGGTTTTTTACTAAATCTTTTAGATGAATAAAAAATATTTATTCACGAATTGTGTTTAAGCCCTTTGATCTTTCTCTTTGCTCGTCATTAATAAAATATTCTCTTTCATATATTTCATACTCAAACCACTCTATAAATTTTTTATCACGATTTATTTTCATGTAAGCCCATATGCCTTTACCNGCATCACTTTTCATTACTCCAAGCCTCAAAGAATTCATTCTAATATCTAGATGCTTTTTTTCTACAAAACCTTGTTCGACTTTGTCATATACATCAAAAATATCAACAAGACACATGATTATAAAATGATTAATTCGCCATTTATCTGTTGCAGTAAGGTCATCACTAGACCAATCTTTAGAGAGAAATTCAGAAAATTCAGAGTCTTTAGTGGTATTAAAGTATCTATCATAAAGTCTTTGGGTAAGTGAATGACCAAATGAGGCTTTTGTTATCTCATTCTGCTGATGTATTTGAACACCAAGATAAATAACAGAAATAACCACACCAGCTGCTGCAATTATTTGAACTATAAATAAAATAAAATCTGTATCCATTTAATATATTTTATATAAAAATTTATATTAAGGTATGTTTTGTTTATTTTGTAAAATTGGGCAAAAAATTTTTAAATAAAAAAAGCGCCTAACGACGCTTTTTTAAATAACTAATATAAAAATTATGCTTTTTTCATCCAGATCTGAACAAGCTGCATAATAACAACAGATGCCAAAAATACCCATTGAACAGGATTTACAGCAGGATCATTAACACTTGCAGCCATCATAGAGGCACCCTCAGATAGAGTAGCTCCATTTGCTTCTAATTGTGCAAATACAGCGCCTACTCCAGATCTAATACCACCAACTTGGGCAAATACACCTAAAGTAAATAATGCTACAGACCCACAAAAACCTGTTGCTAAAACTTTTGCAATAACAGGTGTAGATGAGTCATTATAGATATTATTAGTAAATCTAAAGCCAACCCAGATTAAAAAAGCGCAACTAGCAAACCATATAGCTTGAGATTGCATCGATGCTGCAAAAAGCATCCACATATCATATGTATTTTGATTCCATTCCATTTCTACTCTCCCTAAAAATTAATATAAGTATATATACTATATTCTTATTTTAAATCTATCAAAAAATAACTGTATAGATTATGTATATAACTTTATATTGAAATAAATTTGTATCAAATTAAATTAGTTATCCTCAAGGAGATTATCGAGTTTGAAATAAATAAAATTATAGTGAGATGATTTCATTTTATTTTTTCTTGTGAATGAATGGATGTCATTTATGCTTTGAAAAATCTCAGCTTTTGATACCTGATCATATTTTCCTTTATTAAAACCATCAATTAGTAAATCTACATAGGTGGACTGAAGATTTCTTTTAAAAGTGTCCGGCTCTTCACCATTAACAAATATCGCTTTATTTAAATCTGATAAAACTTCATCTGGCATATATTTATTTCCATATAACCCACTATTCACTAACCTCTTCATTACTTCTGGATGTAATATGTTAGAAAGAATATTTCTCTGGCTTGAGAGTACTAAAGCATGAAAATCAGGATCATTATTTCCAGATCGTGATCTTGTATCTCTTTCATACATTAAGTTGGCAAGAATTTTTGGATCATAATCCATTGACCCATTTGAAAATACTTTTTCTGATAATAAATTCATTGCTTGTTTTTGTTTTTCATATGGAACTGCTTCTAAAATACTTTTATCANTCTGAACGCTTGATATTTTATTTACATACACCCCACCAATTTGTTGAGCAACAGTTTCTAGAAATCTTCCCTTAGTCCTAAAAAATCTAAAAAAAGCGTTTGTGTAATTATTGAATCCATCTTCATCAGCAAATATAACTGGCAACTCTAAAATCTTAGCATCAATAATTTCTATAATATCTGAGGCATAAGTAATTGGATCATTGCTCATATCATATCTTTTTGTTCTAGGATCAATATTATTTCCAGGGTAAGACATAGCTTCATCATCTGTACCAAAATTTAATTCAGGTTTAACAGAATCTAAAAGCATCTTTTTACGATCATCGTCAGTTAGGCCTGGTGTATAACCAAATTTAATAGCCCACTTGTCATACTCTCCTGGAACTGTTGAAAAGAAAATGCCCTGCTCCACTCCTTTTGGTGCAACATTAATAGGATCATAATCCATAACAGAATTCATAATAGTATTACCTGTAAGCTCTTTATTATGTATTTCTATAGGACTATATTTAAAACTGCCTCTAAAATTATGTCTAAGCCCCAAGGTATGACCTACCTCATGGAGTGTTAGGTTTGTAATATATTGCATTAAAGGGTCGTTATCTTCTGTATAGCCATAAAGCTTTCTATAGTTATAACCTAATTTAACCGCTAATAATTTGTTAACAACATCAGCAGATATAATTTCTCCAGTTAAAGGATTGGTAACACTTGGACCAAAACCCAAGAGACTTGCATCAGGCTCAGATGACCATCTTACGACGTTATAATCATAATCAGCTGCATCCCAAGTAGCATCTTTTGGCTGTATTTTTGCAACTATGGCATTTTTAAATCCTGCTTCCTCGAAAGCAATATTCCAATTTTCTATACCAGCAACAACAGCAGGAATTATTTCTTCTGGAGTGGAATTTTCAACCCAATAAACTATTGGTTCAATAGGTTCAGATAATTCTGCATCAGGATTCTTTTTTATTAATCTCCACTTATTAATGAGAGCAAAATTTGGAAAATTTTCATAAGAAGTTAAATCGGTTGACTTATTAACAAAATAGCCAATTCTGTGGTCATTTACCCTAGGTTCAAAATCTGCATCTGGCATTTTGATAAAAATATGTCTACTAGTTACTGAAAGATATCTAGGGTCTGCTACAGCTGATACAGAATATGAATCTGAATTGGGTGAATTATTTTCATAAGCAAATGTAACTTCAACAGCTGTATTTGTTTTATTGCTAAAAATATTATTAATAAAAGTCTTATCAGAATTAGGTTTTCCATAATTAATCGAAATATATTCTCTATATTCTTTTGGAACATAGCTTATAGCCTCAATCTTTTCAGACATCATGAACTTATTAACACTTATTAATACTGATTTTTCAGATCTTGCAACTGGATTAAAGGTTTCTATAAACGCTTCAGTAATATTAGTGACGCTTGATTTTGCAATATTATTATCATCGCCATAGATATAAGCGGTATTAATTTTATATAGTCCAATCAAGTCAGTTTTAAAATTTCTAAACTCAAGGACTATACCATCTGAAGGCCTACCCCCAGTCAAGGTACTTCCTTGTGGAGCATTCATAACATATGCAAAATATAAAAATTGTTTATCGAGGTCATTATCATTAATTTGTAAAAAATAATTTTCTTTATCTTCATCAGCATAAACCTTTAAATAGCCTTCAATAAGTCCTAATCCTTCATCCTTTATGTACTCTTCAACAGTGGACATATCATCTTCTTTACATTTCTTCTTGTCTTTATTAGTTTCTGCATTCTTNAAACATTCTTTTAAATCTGTGACATCCTCCTTAGCATCAGATTCNTTTGCAACCTCTTCAGATTTAGGATTGATATCTTCTTGAGCATGAANAGTTTCAGAAAAGCCAGTAAGTACGAACCCAATTAGAGTTATATAAAAGTATTTATAGATATTATTAATTTTCATATTGATTGTTGTAGTTATTTTTTGTAATTTTATCTTAGAAAGATAAATACTAACAGCTATCTACAAGAGTCTNATATTGTTACTTTTTTACAAAAAGATCCATGGGAANCCATAACTCTATTCGATCGCCTGATTTAGTTAATTTTGAGGAATAGCCAACAAAATATATAACTCTGCCATTTCTATCTAACTTTGTGTCTCCGTAAGCCCAATCTGTTTTTTTAGCCATTACTTAGTTTAAATCAACTGAATATTCTTTTAAGATTTCAATATCAATGATGGTTGCTGCTTTCTTATGAGTTTTTTTTAAAAATACTTTAGGTGCAAAACCATGCTCATATGCCTCTTTCCATCTTTCTGCACATACACACCATGAATCACCCTCATTCAGCCCAGGAAAATTAAATTCAGGTCTTGGTGTAGAAAGGTCGTTTCCTCTAGATTTAGAAAAACTTAGAAACTCTATTGTTATCAAAGAGCACACAATATGAAGACCCCTATCTAGTTTATCTGTATGACAAAAACCATCCCTGAAAAAGCCTGTAATTGGATTAGAGCAACATTCATCAATAGGTACATCAAATATATTTGTTTGATTCATAATAGTTAAAAAATTAGAATTGATAAGACCATAATATATGCTAACTTACTAAGACTGGTACAGAAAATTTAAATGATTATCGATACAAAAATAATAAAAGAGTTTCTACCTATTCTTAAGTTAAGAAATTCTTTTGATACGACACCAGATTATCTTAATTACATCAGTAGCTCTATTGATAAAGCAACTGAGCAAGCTAATGAATTGTTATTAACAGGTCATTCGAGTCTAAAACCTTTATATAAAATTAAAAATATTTTTAAGAATAAGCCGCTTGATTTAAGTGATATAAAAGAAATAGAAGAACAAGCTAATAGAATTAGGAGCTATAAAGTTCATGGCGAATAATAAAATAAGAGACTTATTTAGTGATGGTTGGAATAAGCTATTTGGAAAGGAGGAGCAAAAGAGCAAACTTAGGACGCAGAGCTTATACAGAGCTCAAAAAGGCATATTGAATGTTGGAACACCTCACGATTGGGAAGATTATAAAAAATATAAGGACGAAGAGAAGACAAAAAAAACTTGACTGCATTAACTGTTTTGCAATGATTTTATTAGACTCGAAGTGTCTTGATCACCACCACCCATTTCACTAAGAATAATATATTCATCCAATATGCGTTGCACAGTTTCTAAGGACACGCCTTTTCTCTTAGCTTGATTGATAGCAATTTTTAAATCTTTAATCATTAGATCAATACCAAATCCAAAATCAAACTCTCCTGTAACCATAGTATGAAATCTATTATCTAGCTGCCATGATTGCGCAGCCCCAGATGAGATTGCATTAAAAACTTTATTTAAATCTAAACCATCCTGTGCTTTACCAAAATTAATTGCTTCTGATAAAGATTTTATAATTCCAGTTATACAGATTTGATTAATCATTTTTGTTAATTGCCCAGAACCAGAAAGACCTATGTATTCTATTGTTTTAGCATAATGCTGAATCGTTGGCTTAATTTTATTTAAAGAATCATCATCACCACCAATCATTACAGATAATTGACCATTTTGAGCTCCAAGTTCTCCGCCTGACACAGGAGAATCGTAAAAAGTAATGTCAATTGTCTTATAGAAGTTGTATAGGTCTCTTACAAGATCTACTGAAGTTGTAGAGTGATCAACAATAAAGCCACCTGGTTTAATTTTGTTTATTAAGTATTCATTCTTTAAAATATTTAAAATAGATTCATCATCTTTAAGACAAGTAATAACCATATCAAGATCATTTGGTAAATCAGCAAGGGTTAAGCTGTAAGGTTTAATGTATTTTTCTGACCATAATTTAGATTTTTTTACAGTTCTATTAAATACAGTGACATCAAACCCAGCCTTGGCTAGGTGCCCTGCCATTGGAAAACCCATTCTACCCAGACCTATAAATACAATTTTCATTAATATTTAATTAGTGGATAGTTTTTCATACTTAATCCAATCAACTAAAAGTCTTCTCTTGTCATCGCAAAGATTGGGATTACAACAATCACACATTTCAGAAGGAGATGGAGAGCCCACAAAATTACCACCAACTGCCATGTTTATAATCAAATAAAATTTTTCATTAAAAGGGTAAGTTACTCCATTTCCAAACTCAGATCTGTTTATTTGAAAAATAGTTTTTTCATCGTCCAAAATAAATTTCATAGAAGATTCAGACCATTCAAATCTAATCTCATGAAAAGTTTCATTAAAATTATTTTCTTGTGATTCATAATAAGTTGAACCCTTGTATATATGACCACCATCATGATAATGAATTGTTGAAAGAACCTCTTGAGGATTCTGACCTCTATACTCCATAAGATCTATCTCTCCACTATAAGGCCAGCCACCATAAATATTTTCACTTGGCATCATCCATATTGCAGGCCATAGACCCTGTCCAATAGGATTTCTGAACTTAACTGTAATTCGACCGTCATTTTCAAAATCAATTTTCTGATAAGAATCTATCTTTGCTGAGGTGTATGAATATTGACCATAATCATCTTGAGCGTCTTCTACAAGAGCTGTAATTCTTAAGCAGCCATCTTCAACTGATAAATTATTTGTACTGTCTGCATAGAACTGTTGTTCATTATTACCCCATCCACCAATACCCTGAGCATGACCATTACCTAAAACTTTTGACCAATTATCATTATTTAACTCATTATCATTGAAATTATCAGACCATATTAAATCATAACCATTAGTAGGCTCTACTATAAATGAGCTATCACAATTTTCCTTTATAAAAATGTTGATAGTTAGAGATCCAGATGCAGTATATTCACCATCGGTTACATTAACAGTAATAAAATAATTTGGTTTTGTTGCATAACTTGGTGCTGTGATAAATGAAATGACACCAATATTGGTAATGTTGAANTAATCTTTATCAGTCCCAGACAATGAAAAGGTTAAAGAGTCACCATCATCATCTTGAGCAGAAGCTGTAATTAAATCTGTTTGATTCTCAACAACAGAGATTTCAGAAGGTAGGCCTATAAAATATGGCGCACTATTGGGAGCTGGCGCTGGACCACTATTACTACTTCCACCACCACCACAAGAAACTAGTAAACCTAAAGATATAAAAATAATGCAATTACAAAATTGTTTTATGATCATAAAAGATTATTTATCTATGACATAGGAATCTGACATAGACTTCATTTCTTTTCGTAAAATAATTAAAGCTATGACATTAGGAATAGTTACTAAAGGACCAATTATATAAGCTAAATTCCAAACAACCTCCGTATCAATTATGGCGGCTATAAAGAAACATCCAACATAAACAAGTCTGTACCAAACTACGCTTTTTTCTCCAAAAACGTATGCGGCAGATCTGTCTCCATAATAGGACCATGCAATTGCTGTTGAAAAGGCGAATAAAAGAAGTCCTATTGCTACTATATATCCGCCATAAACACCTAATACACCAGATTTAAAAGCTACAGCTGTTAATTCAGCAGAATGAATCAGTGATTTACCAGATAGGTTAACCCCATTTGTTCTGACAACACCGTTTTCAATTACTAATGAGCCACTGTATTTATCAGTTGATTCACTAACAGGGTTATTGTTAAAAATAACTACATCTTCAGCAATTGATTTTTTATGAATTATTGTTACAGCATCATTAATAATTACTCCATTATTTACCTCAACAGAGCCACTGAATAGTTTCACCTCTGAATTAAGGTTATTTATAAAGTATCTAAGTTGTTCAATGTCACTAACATTGTTTTCAGAATAAGAACCAGATACAAAAGTTGTGGACGTTTTATCAAAATTATTTTGATGTTTCTCTGACCAAGCACCACTTGATAAGATTACTAAGGCGGTAATTGTACATACCACTAAAGTATCAATAAAAGGTTCGAGTATAGAAACAATACCCTCCTCAACTGGATCTTCTGTTTTAGAAGATGCGTGAGCAATAGGTGATGAACCTTGACCAGCCTCGTTAGAGAAAGCACCTCTTGCAACACCTTTTTGTAAAGCTAAAGCAAAGCTAGCTCCAAGGAAACCGCCTACAGCAGAGGATCCTGTGAAGACTTGAGAAAATATTTGATTAAATGAGGGAATTATATTTTGGTAGTTATCAAAAATTACAATTAACGAGCCAACTATGTAAATAAAACCCATAATTGGTACAAGTTTACTTGCGATTGTTGCAATCCTTCTAATACCACCAACTATAACAAGCAATAGTAATGCAGAAAGAACAGATCCAGTAATAATAGGCTTAATTGAAAATTCAGAACTTAGAACTTCAGCTATATTATTGATTTGCGGCATATTGCCGGTACCAATGGCCGTAATCATCATTAAGACTGCGAACACAATTGCAAGCCATTTCATATTCATACCATGTTCTATATAGTAAAAAGGACCGCCTGAGATAGATCCATCTGGTAACGTTGTTCTATATTTGTGAGCTAAAGATACTTCAGCAAATTTAGTAGTCATACCAACAACAGCAGTTATCCACATCCAAAATATAGCTGCTGGACCTCCTATCCATATAGCAAGTCCTACACCACCTATATTTCCTGTACCTACAGTACCTGATAATGCAGTTGTTAAAGCTTGAAAAGGTGTAGTTTCACCTTTTGTAGTATCTTTAATATATTTACCAGTAAGTATCCTCCATCCGTGCATAAAAAATTTGAATTGAGGGAACCCAAGATAGAAAGTTAAAAATATACCAGTACCTATGAGTAACATAGGAAACCATGCTGCTCCTCCAATATATCCATCAAGAGTAATTAGGAAGTTATTAAATTCAACCATAGTTTAAGTCCTATTTTGGTACCAAGATTCCAGGTCAGTGTAACCACCTATTGAATGACCATCTACTTTTATTTGTGGAAAAGATCTTGCACTAGGAAACATAGCAAAAAAAGCGTTTCGATCAAAATCTTCATCGAGTTGTTTGTAAACATACTCTAAATTATTTCGTTCGCATAAAAATTTAGCTTTATCACAATATGAACAGTTATGTTTTCCGTAGATTTCGATCATGTTAGAATCCTAAAAATTACAAACTAATTATAATCATAAAATGTCATTATTTAACTTAAAAAACAAATCAATTTTAATTACTGGATCATCAAGAGGTATTGGCAAAGCCATTGCAAAACACTCAGCACTTCATGGCGCCAACGTAATTATATCAAGCAGAAAGGAAGATGCTTGTAAGGCTACGGCTGATGAAATTAATGCATTGGTTGGTGATGAGGTTGCTTATCCTATAGCAGCAAGCATAAGTGAGCCTGTTCAATTAGAGAAACTAGTTAATAAAACAAGAGAGAAATTTGGAAAAATAGATGTACTTATTTGTAATGCTGCAACAAATCCGTTTATGGGTTCTATGCTCGATATGCCCTCTGATAAGTTTGATAAAGTAATGGAAAATAATATTAAATCCAATCAACTCCTTTGCAATCTTGTGATTCCCGAGATGGTTAAAAGAAATGATGGTTCTATAATTATTATTTCTAGTATTGGTGGATTAAAAGGCTCTAATTTACTTGGAGCCTATAATATAAGTAAGGCTGCAGATATCATGATGGTTAAAAACATAGCAGCAGAATTTGGTAAAAATAACATTAGAGCTAATTCCATAGCACCAGGCTTAATTAAAACTGATTTTGCAAAAGCGTTATGGGAAAATCCTGAAATTCTTAAAGCTGTCCTTGGCAATACGCCAATGCAAAGAATAGGTGAACCAGATGAAATTGCTGGAGCTGCAGTTATGCTTTCATCAAAAGCTGGAGAATACATTAATGGTCAAACTATTGTAATAGATGGCGGAACAACTATTGTTTAATTAAAGTGCCCAACTTAAAGATAAAATATTTCAACGAATGGCTTTCATTAATAGCTGAAACTTTCATTATGTTATCTCTTAAATGATTGAGTTCATTTAATGTATTAGATAAATCTATGGGTTGAAAATGAATATCATTTAATAATTTAAATTTTCCTGAATAAGGAATGTCAGCCAAATTTGATTTAAGAAGAGTTTTGAAAAAATCTATTAAAAGATTAACTTTTTCTAAAGATCCAAGGTCAACATCAAGCAAGTACTTAACAGTTTCATTAATTGAAATTTCATTATTACAAAATTGCAATAAGCAATTTGAGATATCGATATAATCATTGCCCCTGCCTTCTTCTATGTTCTTAAGGATTTCTAGTGGTGCAAGGAAAGTCGGATAATCATAATAGTTAAAATCCTGCATTCCTTGCGATCTAACCCATTCTGTTATTTCAAGTTGATTTAAATCCTTTAATACAATTTTATTACATCTACTATAAATAGTTTGATTAAGAGATCGTCTCTTGCTTGAAGACATGATAATAAAAGTATTAGGATTAGGCTCTTCAAGAGTTTTTAGTATGGCGTTTTGAGATGCAGTATTCATGTTCTCACAATTATTTAAAACAATAACTTTTGTAGGTGAAACAGATGACGAAAGAACAGAAAAATTAATCATTTCTCTAATTTCATCAATCAATATTTTTTCATCATCATCATTCATAAAGAAATCTGGGTGTGTTGATTCGTCAAATAAATTACATGACTGACAATTATTACAAGGCGAATTTGAGGAATTTATACAAAGAAGACTTTTAGCTAAATTTTTAGCTAAGATGGATTTACCCATACCCTTACTGCCCTCAATTAAGCTTGAATGAGGGAGTTTGGATACATTGATATTTAAAAATAATTTATTTAACCATGGGTAGTTTTCAATATCACTCACGATAAATTTTTAAAATGTAGTAGTATTTGATTTGAAATGGAAGTTATATCTTGAGAAGCATCTATAACCTTTATTCTTTTTGTATTTTGTTTTGCTTGCGTTAGATAACCATTTCTTACTCTTGTAAAAAAATCAATTCCAGCAGACTCAATTCTATCCATTTTATCTTCAGCTTTTCTTTCAAAGCCTTTAAGTGGATCTAAATCAAGTAGTATCGTCAGATTAGGAATAGGACACTTTATATTTAAAATAAGTTCATTTATAAAGTCTAAATCTAGTTCTCTTCCATATCCCTGATATGCAATTGAAGCATCATAAAATCTATCACAAAGGACATAATCAGTATTAGGTTCTTGTAAAGATGTTTTTACTAATTCTGCGCGTGATGCAAACATTAGCAATAATTCAGCTTCAGCAGAAATATCATGATCACTATTTAATAAAAGATTTCTGACATCCTCGCCAAAAGGTGTAGAGCCAGGCTCTCTAATAATGGTTGAAGTAAAACCAGATGCGTTAATATGCTCATTAAGCATTTGTATTTGAGTTGATTTACCAACACCTTCTATCCCTTCAAATGTAATTAATTTCATCATTTTAGTTGGTAAAGTTTAACAGCCTCTAAGTGTTCGTTGTATGTTTTTGAAAAATAATGAGAACCTTTTTTATTAGCAACAAAAAATAAGTATTCACCGGGCTCAGATAAAATACTTGCTTCTATTGATGACTTGCTTGAAACCGCTATGGGTGTTGGCGGTAAAGATTTAATTACATAAGTATTATAGGGATTCTTTTTATCTTTTATGTTTGATTTTTTTATATCACCATCAAAATTTGGCAATAGCCCATAAATTATTGTTGGATCTGCCTGAAGTCTCATATTAATTTTTAATCTTTTTAAAAAAACCCCTGCAATTTTATTTTTTTCAAAATCATTTCCGGCTTCTTTTTCAATAATAGATGCTAGTATTAAAGAGTCTTCAGGAGATTGAAGAGGATTAGTTAGTGGCTTAGTTTCCCATATAGATTCTACATATTTAATTAATTCAGCAGAACTTCTATTAAAAAGCGTTGATGCTTGCATACCTTTTTTATAATAGTAAGTATCCGGTAAGATTAAACCTTCAGTAAACTTATATTTACTTTGAAGACAATTTAGAAACATGCAGTCATTTTTAAGAAATGAATTGTTAACAATTTCGTTGATGTCATATTTATTCATCCCAGGAACTATGGTTATTTCATGGGTTATAGTATTGCCTAGAGTTAACTGTTTATGAAGATCAATGATGGATTTGTTTGCAACTTGGTATTCTCCAGATTGGTAGTTACTTGGATTTAGACTTAAAAATAGTTTAATAAAAATAGTTTCTACAAAACTAGGGTCAACTATAAAATTGCTTAATATTTGAAAGTTGCTAGAACCTCTCTCAACATCTATAGAAATAGACTCTGAATAAATCTTAATATTTAAAAAACTAGAATAAGGGCCTATAAAAATACTAATAGTTAGAATTATTAATAGAAGTATTTGAAGAAACTTATGTTTCAATTAATTATATTTCTTAAAGATTAAAGTTGAATTAGTCCCACCAAATCCAAATGAATTATTCATAGCAATATTAGTTACAATTTCTCTTGCAGTTTTTGGGGTAAAGTCTAGATCGCATCTTGGATCTTGATTATCTAAGTTTATAGTTGGGGGCACAATACCATTATTAATAGTTAGGATGCTAAATATTGATTCAATTGCTCCAGCAGCACCTAAGGTATGACCAGTCATTGATTTAGTAGAACTTATAGCAGGAACATTATCTTTAAAAACGCTTTTCATTGCAGTAGCTTCAGCTAAATCTCCTAATGGCGTTGAAGTTCCATGAGCATTAATGTAATCAATATCATCTATATTTATCTGAGCGTCATTTATGGCATTTACCATAGACAATGCGGCTCCTTGACCGTCTTCAGGTGGTGCTGTCATATGAAATGCATCAGAACTCATTCCAAAACCTATAATTTCAGCATATATGTTAGCTTTTCGTTTCTTAGCATGCTCTAGATCTTCTAAAATAATAGCCCCTGCTCCATCTGATAAAACAAATCCATCTCTGTCTACATCCCATGGCCTACTTGCAGTTATTGGATTATTTGAAGTAGATAATGCTCTTGCTGCTATAAATCCTGAAATCGCTAAAGGTGTACTTGCCATTTCACTTCCGCCAGCAACCATAATATCAGATTCTCCATATGCAATTGATCTAGCAGCTGAACCAATACAATGGTTTCCAGATGAGCAAGCAGTAACTGTACTTAGATTTGAGCCTCTTAACCCAAACTTTATAGATATATGTCCAGAAGTCATATTGATAATAGAGCCAGGAACCATAAAAGGGGAAACTTTTTTATAGCCTTTTTCTAAGAAAAGTTTATGGTTATTTTCTATAGTTTCAATACCCCCTATTCCTGAACCAAAATTAACCCCTACTCTTGAAAGATCAGTTGAATAATCTAAGAAACCTGAATTTGTAATAGCTTGAGTAGCAGCAATAACTCCGTATTGAATGAATGCATCAAGTCGTCTTATATCTTTAGAATCTAAATATTTAGATGAATCTAAATCTTTAATACGACCGCCTATGGAAACTGGTGAATTATCTATAGTGTTGTCAAAAGTAGAAATACCAGAGATACCTTTGATGCATGCGTCCCATGAAGAACTTACATCATTACCTAAAGGTGTAACTAAACCTAGACCAGTAACTACAACTCTCCTTTGTAGTTTCATGGAAATAGTCTAT
>JGI20151J14362_10002298_pt1 | contig 13528 bp, 17 predicted proteins | sample COG_01_FD_14362 | JGI IMG/M metagenome (IMG submission 14362) | reverse complement strand
GAGTCGCCGAGGGAAATGGCCACTTGTTCAGCTTGAGAAAAGGCGATTAGGGCCTCCTCCGTATGCCCCTGTTTCTCGAGTAGGCTGGCAATCCGGTTGTGCGCGGAATACAAGGCTAGTGGGCGATCAACACTTTTGGCCAGTTCGCGCATCTCCTCGAGGTAATAAAGCACCGTATCCGGGTACGTCTGATGAAACGCGATATGGAGTTCTTTGACGGCTTCAAAGCGCTCATCAGCAGCAAGATCAACGTCATTCCAACGCTCAATGAGTGTGGAGAAATCCTCCAGACTTTTTCCCTGTTGACCCATCTGGGCATTAGCCACAGGGAAAGTTAACATCATAATGAGAGAGCAGGATATGCTTAAAAGCAAAAAAAGGCACCTGGTCTGTTTGAACTTAATCGTAATTAACTGTAAAATTGGAATCTTGATTTAACGATAGTTTATCTGAAATTAAAAAAATAAAGAACAAATATAGAATGGAGTTAAAAAATAACTTCACGTATAGAGGTGCAAAGTCCATATGGTCGAAAAAACAGGGCGGAAAAACCGATAAATTTGAGGAGGATAACTTTATAGTTAATCAAATAAATCTTCACAGACACAGCAGTTGAATGGGTTAAAGTATTATATTGGTCATATGAATGGGAATGTGATTTTTCTACTGGCTGCATTGGTTTGCTCTCCTTGGACAACTAACGCACAAACTGTGCCCTGTGAATGCCTTGATGGTAGCTTGGACGGAGGGATCACCAACACCGACTTCTTGCCCTTCATCATGGACTGGTATTGGGGCGATTCGATTTCGGACGGGACAGAGGTTGGTCCCGGATCCTGTGATTTGGATGGGGACGGGACGCACAACGTACATGATATTATCCTCTTTACCAGCCAACAACAGCAAAACTGCGAAGAGTTGGACGGACTGGAAGTATTGACACTTCTGGATACGGTAGAGTCAACCTTCCAAGGCTGGGTACTGGAGCTCGTCACGGAACACAATGGGGAGCTTTCAGTTATTCCCGAAGGCGCCAAGACATACCGATTGTATGCGGACTTTGCGACCATTCCAGGTGCGGACATGCGCATGATGGGGCTCTGGGGAGATTCCGATGCCCCGTGGTCCATTCATGCGCCTGGTGGCTTGTTCGTTTCTGCCTTCTCGGGATCTGACGAAAACTCGTTACCTAGGCAAGATAACATTGACCAAAATTTCTTGTCCTTTTTTCCAGAGTTGGAATTTTCTTCGTTTTGGACGCTGTCGGACATGTGGACCGAATCGTCTCAATTCGGCTTACCCTACCTCTTCGACAATGGATATGTTGAAGATCAGGGTGCGGGTTTTCAGTCTGGGATCTGGTCTTCGGAAGATATGGGTGGTTCTGGACTACTTGCAGTAGGTGGGTCGATTTGGCATGAACGGATGTTGATCGATGGGCTCACCCTTGTGGGCCAGTTTACGACACTCGAAGGCCAAGACGTTACAGGGCAGGCGGGGCTGGTTGTGGGAGTTGGTCCGCCCGGCATAAATCCCTTGTTGGAGTTAATGGTCGTGTCTGGCGAGCCTTTCGACATGACCAATCTCGTGGTGTTTGGATGCATGGATGAGGCCTCAAGCAATTACGATGCTGGCGCGACGTACGACGATGAATCGTGCATCCCTTGTGCCGCACCGGACGGAGATTGCGACGGGGTCATCGGAGTCAATGATTTGCTTGACCTGCTCAGTCAATTTGGGTGCTCAGCGGACTGCGGATGGGGAGACATCGATGGTGATGGTGCCGTCGGCGTGGGGGATATTTTGGCTTTCCTCTCGCTTTTTGAGGGTTGAGTCAACTTGCCAAACAGTTAATTCGATTCAATCTTCAAGATGGAAGCGCGGGAGTAAATTGCTTCTAGAACGCTATAATTCATATACAGGCGTTGGCAGTAATATGCGAAAATGACCAAGAAAGAAACATTTAAAATCATTAAATTTAGAATTAAATATTACTATGATTTTCAAATTCAACGTCTTGAAAATGGGAAGTCTCCAAAAACAAACCTGCCATGAATTTTAGTGTTCCGGTTAAGCCCTAAGAGTTTTTTTTTGTAAAATCTGTTTGGAAGAATTAATAAACTTAGACAAGTAAAAATCACATAGAATATTATTGAAATATTCGCACATTGTTAATCTGAACTGAACAATCATTTCGTATAAATTTGCGGAATATTATTTCCTCAATAGTCTATGAAAAAAGTGATCGTAATAGGTAGTGGGTTTGCTGGTTTAAGCGCTGCTGCATATCTCTCAAAAGAAGGCTTTGATGTCACTGTTGTGGAGAAAAATAAACAAATTGGTGGTCGTGCTAGAAATTTCAAGGCTCAGGGTTACACATTTGATATGGGGCCGAGCTGGTATTGGATGCCTGAAATTTTTGACAACTTCTTTCAAAGTTTTAATCACACCACAAAGGATTTTTATGAACTGAAAAAATTAGATCCTGGCTTTAAAATTGTTTTTGACAATGCCGACATGATCCTTCCTGCAAATTGGAATGAAATATGTGATTTATTTGATAGCTACGAAGACAACGGCGCAAGGAAATTAAATAAATTCATGGAAGATGCCGAAAAAAAGTACAGTATAGGCCTCCGGTTTTTATATAATTCACCTGGACTTTCGGTCACTGAATTGCTGAAAAAAGATGTGTTATTTAACGCAAATAAATTACAATTACTTACTTCGTACAGAAAACATATTAAAAGACATTTTACAGACCCAAGGTTAATTAGCTTGTTAGAGTTTCCAGTACTTTTTTTAGGCACATCCGCGGAGAGTGCGCCTGCCCTATATAGTCTTATGGCGTATTCTGGCATTAAACAAGGTACATTTTATCCAATGGGAGGCTTTGCGAAAGTCATTGACAGTATGGCCGAAGTATGTAAAAACAATGGCGTCAAATTTTTGTTAGAAGAACAAGTAACTCAAATCAATATCTCTAACAAAAGAGCAAAATCTGTCACGACAAAAACGCAAGAATTACCAGCTGACTTTGTTGTAGGTGCAGCTGACTACGCACATATTGAATCAAAATTACTTGATACAAAATACCAAAACTATGATTCTTCATATTGGGAGAGTAGAGAGTTTTCACCCTCGGCACTCTTATTTTATCTCGGAGTCAATAAAAAATTAAACAATCTTGAACATCATACATTGTTTTTTGATGAAGACATGGAAAAGCTCTCTCAAGAAATTTATGACACCAAGGTTTGGCCTGAAAAGCCACTTTTCTATACATGTTGTCCTGCGAAATCAGAAGAAGGTTTAGCCCCCAAGGGTAAAGAAAACCTGTTCATATTAATGCCTATTTCTGCTGGGCTTGAAGATACTGAAGCGCTTCGCGAAAAGTATTTCCAAATTATTCTTAAAAGACTTGAGCAATACTGCAAACAAGATATAATATCGGATATTGAATATAAGAAAAGCTATTGCATCAAGAACTTTGAAGAAGATTATTTCGCTTACAAAGGAAATGCATATGGTCTCGCAAATACATTGATGCAAACAGCAAACCTAAAACCTAGAATTAAAAACAAAAAGGTCAACAATCTTTATTATTGTGGCCAATTAACAGTTCCAGGACCTGGCGTACCTCCTTCAATAATTTCAGGACAACTCGTCGCAGAACAAATCATTAAAAGAAACAAATAAAAGCGATTTCCAAGAATAATGCCTTGGAGAAGCGGGGCGGGAAGTTTCAAGCTTTAATCACAACAGATAAGAGAAATACATACTTATATACATTAAAATTGAAAAAATCTTTATACAATCTAAATAAAATAGATTGTATATTTTTTTGGGTAATCACCCAAATGGCAGTATATTTCGAGTTGGGTATCTACCCAAATTCAAACTATTATCTTATGAAAGATCTGAAATATCTTCTCTCTTATACGGTGCCTCTTTCAGCCTATATATCGTTCGAGTCAACAGGTATTTGGACATATTCAGCTGTTTTCTATGCTTTCATCATCTTACCTATATTGGATGTGCTCGCTGGTGAAAGCGATGCCAACTTGGAACGAGATTCGGCCGCAAAAAAGAACCTTATGTGGGTGTTCGACGCAATGCTGTACGCCAATGTTCCAATCGTGTTTGGCTTGATGGCGTTATTCCTAGTCCAGGTTCAGTCCAATGTATATGAGGCATATGAACTTGTGGGGTTATTGCTGTCCAGTGGTATCCTACTCGCCACCAACGGAATAAATGTAGCGCATGAACTAGGGCATCGGGCCTCACTGCTCGAACGGCTAATGAGTAAAATGCTATACATGCCGTGCCTTTACATGCATTTTTTTATTGAACACAACTTCGGCCACCACATGAACGTGGCCACGCCTGAAGATGGCGCTACTGCACGTTATAACCAAACGGTATATAGTTTTTGGTTTACGTCGGTAACTAGACAGTACTTGAGTGCCTGGCGCTTGCAATTTCAATTGTTGCATCGGAAGCAGCTTTCCTTTTTCTCAGTGAAGAACGACATGCTTTGGTACCACTTCATCCAACCGGCGTACCTAGGTTTGATCTGGGCCATATTCTCGTTCGAGACCATGCTGTTAGCAGCGTGTTCAGGCATCCTTGCGTTTCTCTTTTTGGAAAGCATCAATTATATCGAGCATTACGGAATGCTGCGAAACAAATTGGATTCGGGACGATACGAGCGTGTACAACCACAACACTCGTGGAATTCAAACTCGCACATCGGTCGTATTGTCCTGTATGAGTTGACACGACACAGCGATCATCATTTTAAGTCAGTAAAAAAGTACCAAGTACTGAATAGCCACGAAGAGAGTCCAACATTGCCGTTTGGCTACCCAGCGTCTATTTTGCTCAGTTTGATTCCACCGCTTTGGTTTCACGTAATGAATCCACGGGTACCCCACCAGATGAAACCGAAACTGGCACATGACTAACGTAGCATCTGGTCTACTCACAGCAGGAACATTGGAATTGTTTACTGCCAAAACACGGGATAAATTGCTGGCTACAAGCCTAATCTTATTCAACCAACGTGGATTTGAGGCTGTAACTACTGCCGCCATTGCTGAACGTGCAGGAGTTTTGGAGGGGTCTTTGTGGTACCACTTCCCTACGAAAAAAGATCTCCTAGCGGCGCACATCGAGCTTCTACAAAAAGTGTTTGCAGTTGTAAATTCTGAGGATGATTCTGAGGATGCTGCAGTCATCATTAACGGTATTTTCAGAGCTTATGATGTAATATGGGACTTTCGCTACCTCATGCGCGACGACTTTAGAAACTTATTAGAGACTAAGGATGAGATACTTCACGCTGTCCAATCGGTGAATGATTTTATGGACGACTGGACGGCAGGTCGCTTAAGTCATGCAGAAACCCATGGCATGCTAAATTTCACAGAAGAAGAAGAAGTAGATAACATCTCCGAGATTATACTTATGATTGGACGGTATTGGATGGATTTCTCGTACAAGAAATATCCGAAAGAACAAGACGTGAAGCTCCGGCGAAAAGGAATCAAACACATTTTCACGGTGCTCAGACCTTTTTTGTCCGATGACGCCATTGGGCTCATCGAGGCTAGGCTAGGGTAAGGTCGAATGGACTTGAAAAATATCTCTATTCCAATTGCTTTTCAATCTCCGCAGTCATTTGATTAAACTCTTCTTGGTCAAATAGGCGTGTGAGCATAATTATATTGCCATCACGGTCGCTGAGAATATTACGCGTCACACCTGAATTTTGAGCAGCAAATTGATAGAAGATTTCCCCTTCTGGATCCAAAGCTAATGGGTAGGATATACCAACAGATTCTCCAAAAGAGATCACTTTTTCCAATGGTTCGTCTAAATCTATTCCTACCATGAAAAAATCAGGATGGTCTTTGTATTTAAGCCATATATCCTTTTCCAAATGAGGCATTTCTTTTCTGCATACCCCACACCAGCTGGCGGTAAACTGAATCAAAACAACCTTTCCTTTTAAATGATCTGGAGAGACCTGTGTGCCGTCAGTTAAATTCATATTCAAAGCAGGTAAAGCATCTCCGACTTGAACGATATATCCACGGTCGTTAACCGTTTGAGCAAACGATTGTAAACTCAAGGTAATTGATAATGATATTAGTACAATGTTGTGCATGACATAGAGATTATGGATACTATTTTCGTTAATTTTGAGACATATCCTAATACAAGGTAAAGATGTTTGGGAACATGTGAAAAAGTCTAAAATAACGATAATGAATGGTTAATTCAATAGTAACAACAAAACATACAAATAAGTGGATTTATTCGAGGCAGAGAAGTTGGCGGGAAATCCAATGAAATTGTACATATTTAAAATATATAGATTTAGTATTTCTTGTGACACGCTTATAGGCATATATAGTACTTTTGACTATAAGAAAATTCTCACATGTCAAAAGTTGCTATTATAGGATCAGGCGTCACGGTAAGCATTATATCAAGTGAAATATCTGCCAATGAACTTTTAAAACAATTGAAATTATGAAGACTTTATTTGACCAAGTCTCTTACCAATGTAGCAAGATTACAACAAGGAAGTACAGTACAAGCTTTTCTTTGGGAATATTCTTTTTGAGCCACCGATTTCACCGATCTATTTATAACATCTATGGGTTTGTGCGCTTAGCTGATGAGATTGTCGATAGTTTTGAAGGATACAATAAAAAGTACTTACTGGATAAGTTTCGAAAAGATACCATTGATGCTATTGAACAAAAAATTAGTATTAATCCCATCTTAAATAGTTTTCAAGAAGTATATCATCAATACAATATAGAATGGGAAATGGTTGAGGCCTTTCTCACAAGCATGGAAATGGATTTGTCTTACATAGATTATAACAAATCCAAATACGACGATTACATATTGGGTTCTGCAGAAGTTGTTGGCTTAATGTGTCTCAAAGTATTCACTGAATGCGATTCGAAAATGTATGATCGTCTTAAGCCCTCGGCAAAGAAATTAGGTTCGGCATTTCAAAAAGTTAATTTCTTAAGAGATGCCCAAGCAGATTTTGAAGGATTGGGAAGAACCTATTTCCCTGAAGTTAACATGGAGGCCTTTACACAACAAGACAAACAAAAAATAGAATCTGAAATCAGCCAAGATTTTAGTGATGCCCTTTTAGGCATAAAACTGCTTCCATCAGGAGCTCGCAAAGGAGTTTACCTCGCTTATATCTACTATCTAAAATTATTTAAGAAAATTCAAAGACTTCCAGCCAATCGTGTTTTAGAAACTAGAATTAGAATACCAAACACGCAGAAAATTGGATTAATGGCTCAATCACTTATTAGACATCAACTCAACTTATTATGAAAGAGACATTCATCTTACTCGCCATAATATTTACCCCATTTCTTGAGCAATCAGAAGACACAAGTTTGTTGGACATTCGAAAGCTCTTCTATCAAGCTACTGAAGAATCAGAGTCTGCAGACTTATTAAACGAAATGCTTACTGAGTCATTAACATCAAAAGACATTACATTACGGGGATACAAGGGAATGTCTTTCATGCTAATGTCAAAGCATGCTTACAATCCTTATACTAAAATATCTTATTTCACAAAAGGCAGTGCAATACTAGACCAGGCAATTCAAGAAGATAATGAAAATATCGAATTAAGGTTTTTAAGGTATACAATACAATGCGAAGCTCCAATATTTCTAAACTACAAATCTGAATTGTCTTTAGATTTAAATTTCATTAAAACTCAAGTTAACAACCTCAAGGATTTTGACTTAAAAAACAGAATTAACAATTATCTATATCTACAAAAACATATAGCTGCCGAAGCAAATTAGTTCCAAAAATGTACAATTATGAATGAAAGAGTAATACTCGTAGATCAATCAGATCAAGAAATAGGAACTGTGGAAAAAATGAGCGCTCATGAGCTAGGCCTACTACACAGAGCTATATCAGTGTTTTTGTTCAACGATAAAGGAGAGTTGTTATTGCAAAAGAGAGCATCATCAAAATACCATTCTGGTGGATTGTGGACAAACACCTGCTGCTCACATCCAAGGGTAGGAGAAGCAAATATGGACGCCGCGATCAGAAGACTCAAAGAAGAAATGGGCATTTGCTCTGACCTCTATGATGCATTCTCCTTTACTTACAAATCACTATTTAAAAATGGACTAACTGAATACGAATTTGATCATGTATTCATAGGTTCAAGCGAACATATCCCACAGTTAAATCCAGAAGAGGCAGAAGATTATCGTTATTCACACATTCATGACGTTATCAAAGACGTTAAACAACATCCTGAACAATACACTGAGTGGTTTAAAATAGCCATCTATAAAGTAGATGAGCATCTAAAAAAGCCAATCTCTGAGTAAACTATTATTAATTATGAAAGGAGTCCTATTTACATTCATCGCATTTCTTACAATGGAAGGGGTAGCTTGGTTTACCCACAAATATGTCATGCATGGTCTTTTGTGGTCGCTGCATAAAGATCATCATGTAAAAGACCACGGCTCTTTTTGGGAACGAAACGATTTCTTTTTTTTAATCTTCGCTCTACCTGGCATCTTACTGATTTGGAAAGGACTTTTACAAGAAGAATCTATCCTAGCTTACCTCGGACTCGGCATTACGCTTTATGGTTTCACCTACTTTTTTATCCACGACATATTTATCCACCGACGATTTAATATTTTAAAGAAAAGCAAAAATCCATATCTACTTGCATTAAGGAAAGCTCACAAAGTTCACCATAAACACTTAACGGCAGAAAATGGAGAATGTTTTGGGATGCTCTTGTTTCCAATTAAATACTATAAAGCAGCTAAAAGACAAAGCAAGAAATGACCTACTTACTCATCAATATTTTTACGATTCTCGTTCCACTATTGTTTAGTGCTCATCCTAGGTTGAATTTTATTAGCAAATGGAAACCACTTTGGTCTGCCTTGTTCATTGTGATGATTCCTTTTATAGCTTGGGATGTTTACTTTACAAACATTGGGGTTTGGGGCTTCAATCCCGGTCACTTAATTGGTGTCAACATCCTAAACCTACCGATAGAAGAATGGCTGTTCTTCTTATGCATACCCTATGCATCCATTTTCACTTATCACTGCTTTGGTGTGCTCATTAAAAAAGACATCTTAGCCAAATACACTAACATTATTTCATTAATCATCGTAGCTATAATGCTGATTGCGAGCATCGTTCACTTTGGAAAACTATATACAACCAGTACATTTCTAGCTCTTGCATTGGTAATCATTCTATTTCAATGGGGCTTAAAAGTGAAGTGGATCTCACGCTTCTATTTTTCTTACTTTGTGGTACTCCTACCCTTTTATATTGTAAATGGCATGCTCACTGGCATGTGGTTAAACGAACCTGTTGTGATCTACAACGATTTAGAAAATTTAAACATAAGGTGGAATACAATACCCATTGAGGATGTGTTTTACGGTATGCTTCTACTATTAATTAACATAGGACTTTACGAACACTTTCAATCTAAACAACATAAAACATCTTCTCGCATCTCCGTTTAATCTTATTGTACATTAAACCAACCTGCATAAACTTGTATCCTTACCACAACAAAATCAAACAAAGAATCAAAAACAATGAACTTGTGCGGTATGAATATGTTGACCGTTACAAAACGATAACCCCTTGTCTCTTACTCCACTTTTCAACCGAACCTAAAACAAGACCTATAAGAGAACACCGTTACGAAGAGTATGAAGCTCTTCTTAAAAAGTTTTTCTAATTTATTAATCATTAGACCACTATTAAATGACTTTTGTATGCAAATGAAAAAATGAATAGAATACATCATATAGAAAAAGAGATTTCAGAGTTAAGAAATCAATTACAGAAACACAAACTTTATGAAAACTTAAAGACCATCGATGACATCAGGGTTTTTATGGAAAATCACGTGTTTGCTGTTTGGGATTTTATGTCACTTTTAAAGTCACTTCAAATAAAATTGACAAATGTTGACATTCCTTGGACGCCATCTAAAAACGCAACGCTTTCGAGATTCATAAATGAAATCGTGCACGGAGAAGAAAGTGACCTCAATGAATTAGGTGAACCAAAGAGTCATTTTGAAATGTATCTGGATGCTATGACGCAAGTCAATGGAAACACGTTCGAAATTGATAATTTCATAAAATTAATTGAATCTGGAAATACAATTGAATATTCAGTAAACCAAATCAATATCGATAAAAGAGTAGCTGATTTCGTTAAATTTTCTTTCTCAATAATTGATACTGACAAAACTCACCTTATAGCTTCTGCTTTCACATTTGGACGAGAAGATGTTATCCCTGATATGTTTATTGAAATACTTAAAAATGCTGACTCTGAAAACAAATCATATAATAAGTTGACATATTATCTTGAAAGACATATTGAATTAGATGGAGATGAGCACGGTCCATTGTCTCTTAAAATGATTTCAGAACTGTGTGGTAAGGATGAACAAAAATGGGACGAAACTGTAACAGTTGCAAAGCAATCATTGCAAATGAGAATTTCACTTTGGGATGCCATTAGCGATTTGCTTCTAAAAGAAAAACCAGTCTATAACTAAGTAAAATAAATACAGGAGAAACGGAGCGGGAAATGTTCCTTATTGTTAGAGCTTATTTGATCAACGAATCTGATTTACCGTTTGTAAGCATCAGGGTGGTTGTCCATAATTTCGATGGCGATGCCATGTAAATCCGTTTGAAAACCCGTGTCGTAGGTGTTCAGAATCAAGTCATCCCCATAGATGCTCGCAAGCCAAACTAAGGTGCCGGCCTCTATTACAATTTGGCCCTGGTGTCCTTTATCGTCAGTAAAAATGGAAGTTGGTTTAGCACCGAATAAATCAATGTCATCAGCCAACAAGTCATCTTGTTGCATTTGCGCCAATTCAATGGCGGCCCACCCTGTGGGGATTGAAAAAATGTTGGTTTCAGGAAATTCAAATCGCAAACTGTCGACTATGGTTGAATGCCAGTAATCGACTACGGCTGGATAGAAATCGTGGATGTTTGTGTATCCGTAGGATTGAGCAGTGGAATCCCAGACCGCAGGGAAATCGACCGGCGGCATGGCAATGCCAATGTCAATATCAGGATTGTTTTGCAAGGCATAATTAATCCAAGCTTTGTGACCTGAAATGGGGTCTGCTGGATCATGGCCGGGAGTCATGGCGAATAACTCAACTCCACCTTCATCCAGAGTCGCCTTAATTGTCAAGCATTCCTGGGAGGTTGAATCATTCCAAAAGCTGATCGCCCATCCGTTCTCACCTCCTCGAGTGACTCTCGTGCTGTTGTGGTTCTCGTAGCCGGCATCTGCGGCAACGACGTCTAAATGTTCCGCATAGGGCCTAAAGAAACTGTTACCAATCAGAAGCATATTTGATCCCGGCGCGATACATTCCGATCCAAAGGCGCCCAATAAGATCAAAATGTCCTGAACCTCCGTGGTACCATTGCCATTGATGTCGGTGGGACAAACCACAGATGCTGCATAGACGCAACTGCCATCATCCCAAAGGGCTGCGATGCTGTAGTTCATCGCATCCTGGTAAGTGCACCCCACATGGGTGACATTTTCTGGCCAAGGGCAACCCAAAGGTGGCAAAAGGCAAGAACCGTCATCAACCAAAGCTGCAGGATTGTAATTGCATGCCCATGAGTAAGTACAACCTGCTGCATCTTCCTGAGCAAGCATTACATATCTCCCAAAAAAGAAGATGAAACAAATAAGAAATAAACGCATACCATCAATTTTTAATTAAACAACGTATCATCTTAAATATTACTTCATAATATATAAAACAACTAAAAATACTCCAGCTAAATTGCTTAGAAGCACTAGAGTCTTAAAGATTCAGATATGACTAGGCTATAGAGTTAGCTCAAGACTTATACACGTGTTTGCTTGAAAATTTATTATTCCTTCCCAAACAGTATATCCTTGGTCATCTATAACTTCATATGAAGCACTCATAGATGTATTGTTACCCATATCTTTCGTGATTGTAATCGATGATTGTTGTCCACAATCAGGCGAAGCAGTCCAGTACATAGTTACAGCTTGTGACCCTACTAATTGACCATCTGAATAAAATGAGTACGATGTAGCAAATTGCTGCTTCTCAGTGGCAACTTCTTCGCCATACCATAATACAGCTTGTCCTTCATATAAGCATGACCCGTCAAAAGTATCAGCATCTGCATTCCAATTTACAGCATCTTGATCTGTACAACCTTCCGTTTTACAACCAGCAAGTACAATAGAAATAATAATGAGAGAGTAAAGAATTTTGCTCATAGTATTTTTTTTTACTAATGTATAAAATCATTTTGCTTAATACACTATTATCTGATCTCAATAAAGATAAAGAGTTTGATAATATAATATCTTAACAGATAAAAAACACACTATCATCTTGGAGAAGCGGGGCGGGAAATCCGATAAGTTTGATGAGGATTTGAGGAGGTTACAAAACACCGACTAGCTAAACCCACTCAAAAGAGTTGGTTTATAATTTCCGAAATAATAATATATATTTGTGAAAAAAATAATAGTTAAATAAATGAGAATAGCAACTACACTTTTAATACTAGCGTTTTTAATCTTTGGATGTACAAAAGATGAATCAAATCCAACAGAAAACGGACCAACAATTAACATCATCTCACCTACTTCACAAGATATGCCCGCTACAGGCTCTACAATTGAAATTAATGCTGCTATCACCGATGATGATGAAGTTCATGATGTTATAATAAATATAACTAGTGATGACTCTACCGAACCAGCATCAATAGAAATAATTTTTGATCACATCCACAATACAGTATTTAATGTTGACACATCGTTTATTGCAAATATCCCATCTGGATGGATGGCAAATTACACTATACAAATATCTGCTGAAGATATGTTAGGAAATTCTAATTCTGAATCCGTAACAGTTCATGTGATGGATTAATTATAAAACCATATTTAAAATAATGAGATTACTTTTTTTAAGTGTGGCAATTTGTTTATTTATTATTTCATGTAATAAAGAGGATACATGTGTTAATCCTCCAATCACAAACAATATGCATTGTATTGATTCTACACTTATAGATTCAACTGCTATGTGTTTGACTATATGGGAACCTGTTTGTGGGTGTAATGATGTTACTTATTCTAATTCCTGCGTTGCAACCATAACAGGAGGTGTAACATCCTATGTTGAAGGTGAATGTTGTGAATAGGGTTGTATCATGATTATTTTTTTATTTTAGATAGTTAACAACTATATAAAAACCCACTCAATTGAGTGGGTTTTTCTTTGGTGGATCCAGCAGGACAGAAGCCGAACACCCTCAACCCCGATTTGGTCAAGTAGACTTTACAAAATCACTCAGAGTGTCAAGTCCACTTTACTTGTGGAGAAGCGGGGCGGGAAATCCGATAAGTTTGA
>JGI20151J14362_10002295_pt1 | contig 13536 bp, 14 predicted proteins | sample COG_01_FD_14362 | JGI IMG/M metagenome (IMG submission 14362) | reverse complement strand
GGCTGGAAGGGTGCTTTCAAAGGGATAATTAAAAGAACCTTAAATTTTATGATCAAAAAAGGATGTGATCCTAAAAATGTTACTGCAGTTATTGGTCCGTGTATTTCAGTAAAAAATTATGAGGTAAAAAAAGATTTTATTAAAAAACTCATTAAAAAAGATGGAAAAAATAAAAAATTTTTTAAAAAAATTCAAAATAAAGATTTCTTTGATTTAAAGAAATACGTCCTTTCTCAATTAAAAGCCTTAAATATAAAGAAAATTGATATAATTAATAAGAATACATTTAATCCAAAAAATAATTTTTTTAGTGCACGAAGATCTATTAGCCGCAATGAGAATGATTATGGTAGAAATATTTCTGTAATTATGATTAATTCATAATATCTCATGAAATTATTAACTGGAAACAGCAATAAACCTCTAAGTAAAAATATTGCAAAATATTTAAAAACTAAGCTTGTAAACTCAAGTATAAAAAAGTTTTCTGATGGAGAAATTTATATAGAAATTAATGAAAATATTAGAGGTAATAGTATCTTTATAATTCAGTCTATTTCATCACCTGCAAACGACAACNTAATGGAATTACTACTTTGNATTGATGCTTTAAAAAGATCTTCAGCAAAAAATATTACTGCNGTNATTCCTTATTTTGGATATGCACGACAAGATCGAAAAGTAGTGCCTAGAACTTCTATTTCTGCAAAACTGGTTTCTAATTTAATTACTAAAGCAGGTGCTGACAGAGTTGTTACTGTAGACCTTCATGCAGGACAAATTCAGGGCTTTTTTGACATTCCTGTAGATAACTTATTTGCTACACCAATTTTTGCAAGACATGCTAAAAAAAATATTAAAAGTAAAAATATTATTTGTGTTGCACCAGACGTTGGTGGAACTGAAAGAGCGAGAGCACTTGGTAAAATTTTAAATGTGGAACTTGCTATTGTGGATAAAAGAAGACCTAAACCAGGACAATCCAAAGTTATGAATGTTATAGGAAATGTTAAAGGGAAAACCTGTATTATAGTTGATGATATAATTGATTCAGGTGGAACTATAGTAAACGCTGCGAAAGCTTTAAAGGATAGAGGCGCTAAAGAGGTTTATGTTTATATTACTCACGGAGTTTTAAGTGGAGAAGCAGTAGATAAAATTAAAAAATCAGTTATTAGAAAATTAGTAATAACGGATACAATTGATAATCACGATAAAATTAAAAATGTTAAAAATATAGAAGTTTTGCCTATTTCAGCACTTATGGGTGAGGCAATTAAAAGGATCTCTAACTCAACATCTGTATCCGATTTATTTAAATAATTATCTTGAGTTATTAAGTAACTTGGGCTAAAAGCCATCTTTTTATGAATTCACTTGATGCAAATACTAGAAATACTAAGTCAAAAGGAGATGTCCGTTCTCTTAGATCGGCTGGAAATATCCCTGGCATAATCTATGGGGGACCAGATCAAAATCAAAAAGTTACTGTATTAAAAAAAACATTAAAATCTTTAATAGATAAAGGAAGTTTCTTATCAAACATAATAACTCTTAATTTAGATGGCAAACCTCAAAATGTTTTACCAAGGGAAATTACTTATAACGTAATATCCGATGAGCCAACTCATATTGATTTTCTAAGAGTTGTACCAGGTGTAAAAATTAGAATAGAAGTGCCTGTAGTATTTATTAACCATGAAACTTCACCAGGCCTAAAAAGAGGTGGAGTACTAAACATTGTGAGAAGAAAAATAGAATTAAAATGTCCAAGTGAGAAAATTCCATCTGCAATAACTATTGACTTAGATGGAGTGGATATTGGGGAAAGTTTCAAAATATCTTCAGTAAAATTAGAAGAAGGTGTTACACCAACTATTATTGGAAGAGATTTTGTAATTGCAACTTTAGCAGCACCTACAGTGATGAAAGAGCCAGAAAAACCAGCTGAAGCTGAAGCAGAAGCAGCAGAAGATGGTAAAGAAGCAGCACCAGCAGCTGAGGGTGATAAAAAAGATGACGGCGAAAAAAAAGCCACTGAAGAAAAAAAATAATCAACTTATCATAGTGAAGACTCCTAGATACGATTTAAAAAAAATATGCTTTTATTTGTAGGCTTAGGAAATCCAACACCCGATAGCGAAAACAACAGACACAATATTGGTTTCAAATTAATTGATGCTCTTAATCAAAAATTTGGTTTGTCTAAACAAAAACCAAAATTTAAAGGATTATTAACTACAGGTAATATTGAAGATAAAAAGGTTTATGCAATAAAACCATTAACCTTTATGAATAATTCTGGAATTTGTATAAGGGAATTAATTGAATACTTCAAAATTGATGCTGAAGATGTGATTGTCTTCCATGATGACCTTGACCTTGAATTTGGAAAAGTGAAAGCAAAATTTGCAGGATCAAGTGCAGGACATAATGGAATTGAATCTATAGATAAATTTATTGGTAAAGATTATTCAAGAGTTAGAATAGGAATTGGAAGACCCAAAACTAAGGCTGATGTTGCAGATCATGTNTTAAAAGATTTTGATGANGATGAAATGATACAACTAGAAAAAATTACTAAAAATATTATTGATTCAATGGCTATATTAATTGATAAAAAATTAGATTTATTCTCAAGCACTGTAAATAATAAATAATGAGTTTTAAGTGTGGAATTGTTGGCTTACCTAACGTTGGTAAATCTACACTATTTAATGCACTTACAAATTCTAGTAAGGCACAAGCTGCAAACTTCCCTTTTTGTACGATAGAGCCAAATGTTGGTGTGGTTCCTGTGCCAGATGAAAGACTAGACAAATTGGTAGAAATATCAAAATCAAAAAAAAAAATTAATACTACTATTGAGTTTGTGGATATAGCCGGACTAGTAGCGGGCGCCTCTAAAGGTGAAGGCTTAGGAAATAAATTCTTATCTCATATAAGAGAAGTCGATGCAGTCATTCATATGATCAGATGTTTTGACTCTGATGATATTCAAAATGTGAACCCAACTGTTGATCCAATTAGAGATTTGGAAATTATTGAAACAGAAATGATGTTGGCTGACCTTGAGTCAATACAAAAAAGATTAGAAAAAAATAATAAGAAAAATGTAGATGAGGAGCAATTAAAAATATTAGAAATTGCTTCTGACTGCATAAATAATTCTAAAGATATTCAAATACTTTATGAACAATTTGATAAAAAATTAATAAGCCAAAGTGGTTTATTGTCTTTAAAGCCTAAAATTTTTGTATGTAATGTTGATGAGGCAAGTGTTCAAAATGGAAATAAATACACTCAAGCATTTATTGATAAATATGGTGAAAAAAATACCTTAATAGTTTCAGCTGATATTGAGAACCAAATAAATCAATTAGAAAATGAAGAAAAAGAAAATTATATGGAGATGATTGGATTAAAAAGAACTGGTTTAAATATGTTAATTCAAAAAGGTTACAATATTTTAGAGCTAGACACTTATTTTACATCTGGGCCTGAAGAAACTAGAGCTTGGACTATCCAAAAAAATTGTACTGCACCAAAAGCAGCTGGTGAAATACACACTGATTTTGAAAAAGGTTTTATAAGAGCTGAAACAATTGCTTATGAAGACTTCATAGCTAATGATGGTTGGGTCAATTCAAAGACAAATGGAAAAATGAGACTTGAAGGAAAAGATTATATTGTCAAAGATGGTGATATATTAAACTTCAGATTCAATACGTGACCAAATTTTCTTCATACTAAAGTAAACTAGAATAGTTAAAATAATTAAATACAAGATAGCCTTAAAGCCCATCTTGTGTCTGCTTTCTAAATGAGGTTCAGCTGCCCACATTAAAAATGTTGTAACATCTTTTGCCATTTGCTCTTTAGATGCTGTAGTTCCATCACTATATTCTACCAAACCATCTGATAATGGTTCTGCCATCTTAATATTATTTCCATACATAAACTTGTTATAGTAAACACCATCATCAAGCGTTACACCACTCGGTGGATCTTCGTAACCAAGTAGCAATGAGTAAATATAATCAACCCCACCAGTTCTAGCTTTTGCTAGCACAGACATATCAGGAGGATAAGCTCCTCCATTTGCTGCTTGAGCTGCTTTAACATTTTCATAAGGCATGACAAATTTATCAGATAACTTAGCGGGTCTTACAAACATTTCTCCATCATTATTGGGTCCATCTGTAACTTCAAAACTTGCAGCTATTGCTTTAGCCTGCTCTTCTGTAAACTCTGGTCCACCTGGCTCAAATAAGTTTCTATAACTTACATATTTCATTGAATGGCACGATGCACAAACCTCAGTATAAACTTGATATCCTCTTTGAAGTGAACCTCTGTCAAATTTTCCAAATAATCCCTTAAAACTCCAATCTGTTTTTAAAAGATCTACTTTTTCTGCAGCATTAACTGTAAGAGTTCCTACTAATAAAAAAATAATTGAATAACTAATTTTTAAAATATTTTTCACTTAATTAATNTAAACTTTCTTTTTTTTTAACAGCTGATGCCATTGGCANCCCTCCAAGTACTGGTTCTGTAATACTTAANGGTAAAGGTATGGTTTTTTCTTTAAATCCTAATACCGGTAAGATTATTAAAAAGTGAATAAAGTAGTAAGCTGTGGCAACCCTGGCAATCAATAAGTAAAGCCCCTCAGCTGGCATCGCACCTACGTAACCTAGAACTAATACATCCACTACTAGTATCCAATAAAATTGTTTGTAAAGAGGTCTAAATACTGCTGATCTAATTTTTGAAGTATCCAACCAAGGCAGTGCAGCTAAAATTAAAATTGCTGATAGCATTGCAACTACTCCCATTAATTTATCAGGAACTGATCTTAGGATTGCATAAAATGGTAATAGATACCACTCTGGAACGATATGGGCTGGTGTTACCATTGGGTTTGCTTCTATATAATTATCTGCATGCCCTAAAATATTTGGTGAATAAAAAACAAAAAATGCAAATACAATCATAAACATTAATAATGCAAAGCCATCCTTGATCACAATATATGGATGGAATGGTACTGTATCCTTAGAAGGTTTTTTAACATCAATCCCCACTGGGTTATTGTTTCCAGGAACATGAACGCCCAAATATGAAGAACGACTAAGCCCAAGATTAAAAATGGTATTAAGTAATGTAATGTGAAAAACCTTGTTAAAGTTGGGTTATCTACAGAATAACCTCCCCACAACCAATTAACTATTCCCTCACCCACTAAAGGTATGGCGCTAAAAAGATTTGTAATAACTGTTGCTCCCCAAAAACTCATCTGACCCCATGGTAAAACATAACCCATAAATGCTGCTGCCATCATTAAAAGGTAAATTATTATTCCAATAATCCAAATAATTTCTCTTGGAGATTTATATGATCCATAAAACAAAGATCTAAATATGTGAATATAAACTGCTAAGAAAAACATTGAAGCACCGTTTGCATGAATATATCTTATTAACCAACCATAGTTAACGTCCCGCATGATATGTTCAACACTTTCAAAAGCCATGTCAGCATGAGCAATGTAGTGCATAGCCAAAGTTAAACCGGTAACGATTTGTGTAATTAAACAAAAAGTTAAAATCCCACCAAATGTCCACCAATAATTTAAATTCTTAGGTGTTGGATAATCAGTTAAATGACTAGCGAGTGATAAAAGTGGAAGCCTGTCATTAAACCATTTTCCAAATTTTGAACTAGGAACGTACTCGTGATCACTCATAATTATTTATTATCCAATTTTAATAGTGTTGCTGTTAACAAATTCATATTTTGGAACTTCCATGTTTGTTGGAGCAGGACCTTTTCTAATTCTTCCAGAGATATCATAATGTGAACCATGACAAGGACAAAACCAACCATTGTAGTCTCCTTTATCATTTAAAGGGACGCATCCTAAATGCGTACAGACACCTAACATAACTAACCATTCTGGATCTTTTGCTCTATCCTCATCTTTTTCAGGGTCTTTTAAATCTTCCATTTTAACAGCTCTTGCTTCAGCTACTTCCTCGGGTGTTCTTCTTTTAATAAAAACTGGTTTTCCTCTCCAGAGTACAGTGATTGTTTTTCCAGGTTGAACTGAACTTACATCAACTTCTGTGCTAGCTAATGCTTTAACAGATGCATCTGGGTTCATTTGATCAACAAGTGGCCAAACAACAGCTCCTACCCCAACAGCACCTACCGCATATGAGGCTGTAAATAAAAATTCTCTTCTTTCAGGTTTTTTTTCAGACATCTTTAATTTTTTGTATATTGTTATCTAATATATGATTTCATATAAGAAAAAAGTTTTTTTTCCACTGAAACAATGACACATAAAACATGAATTTGAGACCTAAAATAGCCTTATATGAACCTGATATTCCTCAAAATACAGCTGCTATTATCAGAACATGTGCATGTCTAGGGGCTGATTTAGAAATAATTGAACCATGTGGTTTTTTATTCAGCGATAAAAGATTTAAAAGAGTTGTGATGGATTATATGGATGAAAAAATGATAAAATTTTATCAAAGTTCAGATGAATTTTTTAAATCAAAAAAGAATGAGAGAGTAATATTATTAACAACTAAATCAGCAGATTCTTATACTGCCTTCAAATTTGAGAGTAATGATACACTATTATTTGGAAGAGAAAGTGCTGGCGTACCAGACCATGTTCATAATTTAATTAAGTATAGGTTAAAAATACCCATGATGGACAATAAAAGATCTTTAAATATAGCCTCTTCAGTTGCTATAATTCTTTCAGAAAATTTAAGGCAAACTAACTTTAATAAATAATGGACAAAGAAATTAAAAAAAAACTTGCTTCTAATTGGTTTAAGTTGCTGCAAAACACAATTTGTAATGACATTGAAAAACTAGAAGGTAAGAAATTAAAGTTTAAATCTAAAACTTGGAATAGAAGTGAAATTAAGGATGAAGGTGGTGGAGAGTTTAGAATTTTAAAAAATGGTAAGATTTTTGAAAAAGTTGGTGTAAATTTTTCAGAAGTGCATGGAAAGTTTTCAAAAGAAATGAGTAAAAAAATCCCAGGTGCNTCTAAANANCNAAATTTTTGGGCATCAGGAATTTCTATTGTAATGCATATGAAAAATCCTCATGTTCCAGCAATTCATTTTAACACTAGATTTATCTACACAACACATGGATGGTTTGGTGGTGGTATGGACGTAACCCCTTGTATCCAAGATCTTAAAGAAAAAAGCTTTCTTCATACTGAATTAAAAAAAATGTGTGATCGACATGATAAAAAATTTTATAAAAAATATAGAAAGTGGTGTGATGAATATTTTTATTTACCCCATAGAAAAGAAACAAGGGGAATTGGTGGTATTTTTTTTGATTACAAAAAAAAAGATTGGGAGAAAGACTTTAAATTTGTAACAGATCTTGGAGTTACCTTTCAAATGTTATTTAACTCGATAATACAATTGAAACACAAAAAGAAATGGACTGTAAAACAAAAGGAGATACAATATATTAAAAGAGGTAGATATGCTGAGTTTAACTTACTATATGATAGAGGAACAAAATTTGGCTTACAAACAGGTGGTAATGTTGAGGCAATATTAATGTCTTTACCTCCAATAGCAAAATGGAATTAAAATGGATAAAGAACCAATAACAGCAGATGGTCTTGAAAGTTTAAANGAAGAGTTAATTTTTTTAAAAGAAAAAAAAAGACCTCAAATAGTTGCTGCGATATCTGAAGCAAGATCTCATGGAGATCTGAAAGAGAATGCTGAATATCATGCTGCAAAAGAAGAACAATCTCATAACGAAGGAAGGATTACAGAAATAAATGATATTATTGCAAGAGCAAATGTTATTGATGTAACCAAAATGAGTAATGATGGCAAAGTCATCTTTGGCTCAACTGTAGATTTAGAAAATTTGGATACTGGAGAAAAAATTACCTATAAAATAGTTGGAAAAGATGAGGCTGACCTTCAAAAAAAACTGATATTTTTTCAATCACCTATAGGTAGAGGTTTAATTGGAAAAAACAAAAATGATTTAGTTGAAATTAAAACTCCCGCAGGTGTAAAAAACTTTGAAATTAAAGATGTAAAGTACGTTTAATTACTTACTATTTTTTGAAGTTCTTTATCTGAAATTTTAAAATCATTACTAGTCCAGACTTCTTCTATTGCTTTTAACTTCTGTCCCAGCTCCCTTCCCTCAGGAATTTGATATTTTTCCATCAAAGTACTAGCTTTAAATGGCATAACAGGCATTTCTTTTTTTTTAAAAATTTCAATCATTTTAATTAACTTATTGTCTACTTTTTTGGATTTAAAAATTTTAAAATAAAGAACATCTAATAATGCCTCCCTACCATTAAAATAAAAAATTTTATTTAGATTTTTTTCTGAAAAGGTTTGGTTCGTATTTTTTTCTAAATTAAACTTATTTAAAAATATAAGTCTTTTTTGATCTTTTTTGGATAAATTAAATTTATAAATAAAGTAATCTACATTATCAGTTCCATCAATAATCATTAAAGATAATAAGAAAATAAAGTCCATTTCAAGAAAGTTTTTTTTTGCAAAACTATTCATTTTATTGAATAGAGAAATATTTTTTATTTGTGGAAAAATAAGATTTATAATCTCTAAACAATCCTTATCCTTAGTTAACTTTAGAAAACCATTTGATTTTAATAATTTTTGAAATTCATCTATTAATCTTTCTGAGGAAATACTTGAAACACCACTTAGGTTTTTTTTAATTGCTTTAATAACTTGTGGGTCATGACTATGCTTAGAATAACTAAGAAAAAATCTGACATATCTTAATACCCTNAAATAATCTTCTTTAATTCTGGTTTCTACATTTCCAATAAAATTAATTTTTCCACTTTCTAAATCTTTTTTTCCATCAAATGGGTCAAATAAACTTCCTTCAATATCCGCGTAAATAGAATTGATAGTAAAATCTCTTCTAGAAGCATCTTCTTTCCAGCTATCAGAGAACTCTACTTTTGCATGTCGTCCATCTGTATCAATGTCTTTTCTCAATGATGTAATCTCAAACTTTATATCATTAATTAACGCTGTAATTGTTCCATGTTCTATTCCACTCTCGTAATATTTTATGTCCTTTTTAGTAAGAGCCTCACACACCTCTTTTGGATTTAAATTAACTGCTAAATCTATGTCGTCATATGCTTCTTTATTAATAATCTTTCTTACACATCCACCTACATACCGGATTTCACTATTGCTAGAGTATGAATGAATTGCTTCAAATATTTTTGAAACTTCTGTTTCCTTTTTAATATTTTTGAAGCCTAAATTTATGTGATTAAGGTTTTGAGATCTAAAAAAAATTTTATCTAATAAGTTATTCATATATGGCTGGCCCACAAGGATTCGAACCTCGGATCTCTGTACCAAAAACAGATGTGATACCACTTCACCATGGGCCAATATTAGTTGCATATATCACAAAAAAAAAAAATTATATAGTTTTTGATTCAATACACCAGTGGTTATTAAATTTTCGTTTATATTGGCTGCATGCTTTTTTGCAGGCCTTTTTGGAATGAAAATAAGCCACTATTGAGGATCCTGATCCGGACATTCTAACAAATAGGGTGTTGGTAAACCATTGAGGTAGGATTTAATTCTTTTAAGTTCTGGATATTTATTTAAGGCAACCTTTTCAAGATCATTGTCTAAATTTTTTAAATATTTTGCTTCAAATAGTTTCNGTTTAGGAGGGTTAAATTGAGNTTTAGAGAATGAATNAACTTTAGAATAAATATATTTTGTAGAACATCCAAAGTTAGGTTTCGTAACTAATATATGAAATTTAATTTTATTTTTGAATTTTTTAATATCTCCATTAGATAAAAGAATAGCAAGTGATGGCTTTATACCTAAAATCACATCTGATCCTATTTCATTACTTATTTTTTTTGAGTCATTTTTTTTTATTTTAATTAATTTTTTTTCAATAAAAAAATTTAATAGACTGGCAGCATTCATAGACCCACCTCCCATTCCAGCCTTTTGAGGTATATTTTTTATAACTTTAATTTCAAATTTTTTATTATTCAAAAGTTTTTTGTTATCTAAAATTTTTAACAATTTTGAAATAGTATTAATTTTACTGATGTTTTTAGAAAATCTTCCAATAAAATTGATTTTATGCTGTTTTGTATTGCTTTCTGTTATTGTAATTGAATCATGTAAATCGATAAAAGAAATTAAACTTTCGATATTATGAAGCTTTGATTTTTTTCCTGTAACGTTTAGAGCTAAATTTATCTTTGCATAAGANTTTATNTTAAAACTATTCATAATTTAGGAATTTTTTAATCCCTCTAATAATTTATTTTTAATAGTTTNTTTCATGGCATCTTCAGTCTCATCTAAATTTAAAACAGCTTGCCAAAAATATCTTGCTTGAATTTTTCTATCAAGCTGCCAAAGAATATCACCGTAATGATCATTAACTACTGGATCCTGAGGCATTAATTCAACTGCTCTTTTAAGAAAATTTTCTGCCTTTTCATATTCGTCAACTAAGTAATATGCCCAACCGATTGAATCAATAATGTATGGATCGTTACTTCTGGCTTCATAAGCTTTTTCAAGCATTTTAAGAGCAGTATCAATTTTATGCTCTCTTTCCAACCATGAGTAAGCTAAATAATTTAAAACATAAGCATCATCTGGGTTGGCTTCTAGAGACTTTAATAAATCTTTATCTGCTTTTACATAATCTCCAGATCTCTCGTAACTTCCTCCACGCCGGATATAATATTTCAGCGTATAAGTCAGAATTAGCGTTCATTTTTAAAAGTATTTGATCATAAAAATTTATTGCTTCAATATATTTTTTTGCATTTTTATGCATATTTGCAATATCAAATATAATTTTTTTATTTGGGTTTTTAATTTCTTTAAATTTTTCATTGATAAATTTTAGAGATGCTTCTTTATTATTTTTTTTTAAAATAATTTGAGACTCTTTTTTTAACTTAAACCAATAATANAATTCATGCTTTTTATCAAATGCTTCAAGAGTTTTTAATGTATTGGAATAATCATCACTCAAATAATAATTTTCAGCTAATAAAGACAAATTGAAAATAAATTTAGGATTTAAATAGTTTGCTATATTTAAATAAAAATTTGATTTCTCATAATCATTCTGAGAGGAATAGAGATTTGCTATTAGAAAAAATAGTTCACTAACAATGTCATTCGAATTTGTACATGAAAAAATTTCTTGGAAATTATCTAAGTTTTTATCTTCTATCCATTTTTTACCTTGAGAAATTAATACTGATGAATTTAAATAATCAAAATTATTAGTAACTTTTTTTGCCTTATCGTAATTATCTTTCTTGATTAAATAACTGATCAAAAAAAATACATACCTTGAATAATCAGCATCGTTTTGTGAATTAATTAATGTATTAAAATATCTCTCTGTATCTTTATCATTTAAATAACATCTTTGAAAAACTTCGTTAATAAATGAAAAATTTCCAAACGTATTNGTTTGTTTCANTAATTTTTTTTCTTCAAAAACTGANAAATATTGCTTGAAGGTTTCTGCAATGATTAATGAAAGTCTATCATTGTTAATAAATTCATATGATCTATCAATATAAACTTTACTTTTTTTAAAGTTTTTTTTCTTTAAACTATCAACTGCCAGCAACAGATTAGCCTGAAAAAAGTCAGAGTTGTTTTTTGTTGAGTTCTGTTTAACTTGATTAATTGCTTTCTTAACTTTGCCATCAAGTACTAAGGAAAATACATACCTCTCAAGATAGGCATCATGCTGTTTTATTAATATTTTTGATGAATTAAAAAATTTTAAAGCTTCTGTATTATCTAGATTTTCATAAGCTACAATTCCTGAAAAATAATTAGACAAATACCTTGCATTAAAATCATTTAAACTGGTATTTTTTGAGTATAATGGACTCTGATAAAGTATTAATATTAAAAAGAATTTAAAAAACTTTACCAACATTTGGCCATTCTATGTCTAAAAAAGTAATAAATCAAAAAACGAATTTTGACTCTGAGTTCTTAAACTCTACNGGATCTGACTTTATTTTTGATGAAAAACCAATCAATAGACTAAAAAATACTAGTAATGATTTAAAAAAAGATCTGAGTATTCAAAAAATAGATAAAGTTAAAGAGCTTGAGAATCTTAAAGAACAAATAAACTCAATTAGTGATTGTAACTTAAAGAATAATTCAAAAAAAATAATTTTAGGAGATGGGAATATTAATAGCTCAATAATGATAATTGGTGAAGCCCCAGGCATTGAAGAAGATAACGCCGGATTAACTTTTATGGGTGAAGTAGGAGATCTTTTAAAAAAAATGCTGATTGCAATAAACATTAAAAAACAAAATATTTACGCAACTTATGCTGTAAACTTTAGACCTCCTGAGGATCGAAAACCAAATTCTACAGAAATTAAAAGATATTCCCAATTTTTACAAAAACATATTTCAATAATAAATCCTAAAATAATAATTCTTATGGGTAGTACTGCTATGGAATCTTTAACAGGTTTAAATAGTAAAATTTCTATTGAGCGAGGAAAATGGAAGGAAGTAATTATCAAAAATACAAGTTACAACGTTATCATAACTTTTAATCCCTCTTATCTTTTAAGAGCTCCTGAAAATAAAAAACATTCATGGGATGACTTAAAAAAGATTAAACAAAAAATCTTAGATCTAAAACTATCCATTTAATGAAAATTTTAGCAGGTGTTGATGAAGTTGGCAGAGGAAGTTTAATCGGGCCTGTTTATGCAGCAGCTATCATATTAAATAATTCTATTGATAAAAAATTATTGAAAGATTCAAAAACTCTAACAAAGGACAAAAGAGAAGAGCTTGAAAAATATATTAAAAAAAATTCTATATGGGCTATAGGCCAGGCATCGACTAAAGAAATTGAAAAAATTAATATATTGCAGGCAAGTTTACTTGCAATGAAAAGAGCTATTCTTAAATTGAAAACAAAACCTTCACTTGTTTTAATTGATGGCAACAAACTGCCTGATCTTAAAAACTATAAATTAAAATATGTAATTAAAGGAGATCAAAAAATTCCAAGCATTTCTGCTGCATCAATTNTTGCAAAAGTCAGTAGAGATAAATTTATTACAAAACTTTCAAAANAGTTTAATAATTATGGATGGGANACAAACTCTGGTTATGGAACCAAAGAACATTTAAACGCAATTAAGNAATTTGGTATTACTAAATATCATCGAAAAACTTTCTCACCTATTTGTGATCTTTTATAATTTTCACGTGTAACAGCACAANATCTAGTTCTCTTAAAAAATTCAGACACAATTTGAATCTAGTTATTTCAATCTCAGGTTGACGCAAGAATCCGTATGGAGTCTAATTGTTTTATACAAAATGGAAAACAATTTTAAAAATAAGATTATTAATGGTGACAGTCTTGAGGAATTAAAAAAAATTCCAAGCGAAA
>JGI20151J14362_10002294_pt1 | contig 13537 bp, 7 predicted proteins | sample COG_01_FD_14362 | JGI IMG/M metagenome (IMG submission 14362) | reverse complement strand
ACGAGGGAGGCGGCGGCGGCGGCGGCGGCGGCGGGGTTCGGGGTGCCTTTGGGGTGAAGAAGAGGAACGGCTCCGCTCCCAACTTTGTGTCCGCGGGTGTCATGCAAAACGACGACGAGGCTGTGACTGAGGGTGCGGATGACGCCAGGGTGCAGAATAAGGGTGATGCTTTCACCGCGGTTGACGCTGATCTCCGCGCCGAGTACGAAGAGGTCAAGAAAGCTAGTTTCGACAGGACTGACTCTCACGACCTGTACTCCAAGTATATTCTGCTGAGCGTGGATGATCTGCAGGAGCAGTTGACATATCACGAGAAAACGGTATCGTTGGCATCGAACTTGCCTGACGGAGGCAAGCTACTGAAAGATCGCATCCAGCTCTTGAAAGAAATGATTCCGATCAAGGAAAGAGAGTACAAGGTCTGGTTGGCAAAGATGAGGGGGACCGTGGACGCCGCCGAGGTTGAGGCTGAGTTGGCCGCCGCGGATGCCGACATGCGAGCGGCGGAGGCTTTCCTGAACGCCCCCGAGGCCGGAACCGACGGCGACGGCGACGGGGACGACGACGACGGCGAGGAGATCCATCGCAGCAACAGGGGCTTACGAAGGGCGGCGCTCGCGGCGGAGCGCGAGCTTCGCGCGGTTCAGGCGCAACGGAGGAAAAAAAGAGGAGACGGGAAAGTCGTCGGCGCCGGCCAAGGGTTCGGCGCCTTCGAGGCGCACACCAGCGGGTTCGGTTCGAGGATGCTCGCGAAGATGGGGTTCCAGGGCGAGGGCTCCGGCGTGGGCAAGGACGGCAGCGGAATTTCCGAGCCAATCACGGCGTCCATGCGCGCCAAGCGAGTGGGACTCGGGGCCGAGCGGTGACGATACTTTTAATAGTTTCAATCTTTTCACAAACAATCGCGATAATAATCGCGCGTCAGCCGCGGGTTCACTCGGCGACGTCCTTATTACTCCTCCTCTTCCTTCTCTTCATCATCCGCGGCATTGGCCAAACCGAACGACGTCGTCTTGCGAATCCCGGTGCCGCCCTTTTTAAGCGAGCCGAACCAAGTCGGCGTCAGCACGCCTTGCGCCCCCTCGAGCGTCTGGTTATCTTCGAGCGCGTCGTGTATGGATTTTGCATCTCTGTTTTTACGCCCCTGCTTCCACCTGCGAACGAGCACCGACACCGCGGATCGTTCCTGCGCGGTGGGCCACATCGCGATCGGCTGGTAGTTTCGCCACGTGCCCTTCGCGACCATGTCCCGTACCTTGGAGGCGGATTCCTTCAGGTCGACGTTGAGCGCCTTGGTGTCCTTGGCGAGGGTGTTGTAAGTTTTGAGCGGCGTCTTCGTCGGGGTTTTCGGTTCGCCCGGGGTCCGCGCTGTGGGGCTGAGGGTTAGCCCTAAACCCTGGAAGAAACCCGGCGATGCGGGTTTATCGGAGCCGTGCTTGCCGAGCTTCTCCTTGAGGTTCAGCGCGCGTTCGTCCAGGTCCCTGAACGCCTGTCCGGTTTTCTTGCCGAGCACCGTCATCTTCGACTTGAGCGACCCGACCACTCCCTTCTCGTCGAGGTTCATGTTTTCGTCCTCCTGGAGGATGTCCCTCTGCACCGGGACCTTGTTCGCGCGGCGTAAGACGGTCATGCACCGGCGGTGCTGCATCCACGACCACACGGGCAGCGGCAGGAGCGCCAGTCGAAGGTACTCGGTGCTCTTCCCAGTTTTGCTCAGCGTCGGCAAGCCGAGAATCAACACAAACTGGCTGAACAGCAGGCTGTTGAACGTCTGCTTGACGAGCCACGGCCACAGCGTGAGCCCGGCGGCGTACGGCTGCATGTAGTGGTAGGACAGGTTATGCTTCCAGAAGAGGTAGAAGAGCGAGAAGAAAACCCCGCACACGGGGAGAAAAGCCGGCGCGGTGACGCAGTACTGGCACCCCAAGAAGAATATGAGCATGGTCTGCGCCGGGACGCGGTGCAGCGGGGTGTTCTCCGGCTGCGCCCACTGCTGGATGATCCTCGGCGTGGGCATCGCGGTGGTCTTGGCGAGGTGGATCAGGGTCTTGACCAGATAGCCCAGGTGCGTGGGCGGGTGGATGAGCTCGAGTACCGTGGACGTGGCGATGCGGAGCAGGCAAAACTGCAGGAAGAAGCTGCTCGCCTCCACGCACCGGTAGATGAGGGTGCTGAGCACTAGCTTGGGATCCTGGATCCAGTCCAGCAGGTCTTCCCACACGGGCGTGCTGTTGAGGTTACCCAAGAAGAGGTTCACCACCAAGAGCCAGAAATAGATGGACGCGCCCCGCACGTCCATCTTAGACTTTGAGATGCACCCGTACTGCCTGGAGATGACCAGCGACATGATGTGCGCCACCACCAGGAAGATGGTCAAGATGAGACCGATGAGCACCTTGAATATGCCCTCGCCCAGAAAACTCACCAGGTCGTCCTTCCCCGAGTTGAGCGCCGAGACCAGGAGGTTGACGGGAACCGAAAAGAAGATGACCATCACCGTCGCCGCCATCTTCGCGCGGATGTTCTTCCTCCANCGCTGCTTCCCGGTCAGCGCGACGTTGTGCCACACGAGGTCGTTAGGNCCCGGCGCGGGCTCGGTGTGCCAGCGGCCGAACTGGTTATCGAGCTGCACCTGCGACGCGATGACCGCGTCCATCTGTCTCGAAAATACGACGATGGAACTCGGCGAAGGGGTCTCGTCGTGGAGGTAGTCGAGCCTAGCCTGGGAGAACGCCGCGAGCTTGTCCTTCATGTCCAGACGGAGTCGCTCGCGCTCTACGTCAGCCTTGGCGAGCTTAGTTTTGAGCTCAGCCACCTTGGGCGAGTCCGCCGCTTCAACGTCTTTGTCCCTGCCTGTGTTTTTACCCAGCGCCACGGCGACGTCCTCCTTGAGCTCCTTCTCCAGGATCAGCGCTTGGAGGTAGGCGTGCTCGCTCGCCTTCCACGCGTTGGCGCTGGCGTCTAGCTTCCTTGTATCGCGCGCGAGCAGCACGGAAACCACGCACCCTTCGCCCATGACTCCCTCCATCTTGGCCTTGACGACGCGGAGAATCTCGGATTTGGTACACGCCCGGAGCTTCTCGATGTCATCCGGAGTGGTCTCGTCCATGAACGAGCGAACCACGCTGGCGTTCTTCTTGAGCCACGCCGCGGCCATCTGCTCCTCCTTCACCTCAGCCTTCTGCGTTTCGGTGAGCTCCACCTGGACACCCTCCAAGTCGGTCTTCGGCGATCGCGGCGTCGACGGCTGCGAGAGCGAGCTTCCCGATTTGTTCAGCTGCTTCTGCTTCTTGTTCGCCAGCTGATCGGCGAGCGCCTTCATGATCCCGCCGCTCTGCGCCTGTTTCCCTTCCTTCCCGGGTGCATCGTCCGTGGTCAGCATCGGGATGTCGCTCACCAGCACCGCGTGCGACTTGATGCCGACTTTAGCCGGCGGTAGCCTCCACACCAGCCGGGTGTACGCGGCTGTCTCCCGGCCTAACAGGTAGACGAGCCACGTCGATATCACCCACATCTGCAGCACCACGACCCAGAACACCTCTTCGCTGTTCGCGGCGGCGATGGTGATCCGCTTCATCCCGAGCGCCTCCCCAGCGCCGCCCTCCTGGTCCTTGCTGTCGACGTGATACATGGCGGCGCACACCGGCAGGACGAAGATGGTGGCTCCGAAGAACCAGTGGTAGACCATGCGGTACCAGCGCAGTAACATGAGCTCGTCCGGGGTGGTGTTGTTGATGAGCTCGGTGTCGGTGACGTGCCACGCGCGGACGAGCCACGCGAAGCGCCCTTTGCCCAGCTTGGGCGGCCGCTTGTAAGGCGGGTAGTTGTGATTTTCATCCTCCTGTGAACAAAACACGAGGGAGTCAGTCCAATTGCCCATACACAAATAAAACAAAATAAACGTACCATCAAGTAGCACGGATCGCACGTGTGCATCATGTGCTTGAAGCTCCTGATGAACATGTACACCCCCATGAGCACCACCCAGAGCACGGCGAGCCAGGCGCATGTGATGAAGAACTCGGTCACGGTGAAGTTCGTGCCGCACGCGGAGGAGAGCGCGTCGCACTCGTTGTAGTAGAGGCAGGTGAGTCCGGTGCCCCTGACCGACGTCACGTCGTTCTTGAAGGCGCCCGCGAAGGCGACGGGGTAATGATCCGCCAAACACGAGAGGCACTCCATGTGTTCCGTCGATGGACATGCGGTGAGGTTCGAGGACCCGTCGACCACGTCGCCGTCGAGGTAGAGGCTCGGGAGGGTGGATGTCGAATCGAGCTTGAGGAAATTCACGCCGGCGGTGGTGAACGTGCTGGGCGATCTGTACACGCAGTCCGCGCAGCCCGCCGGGCAAGAACACGCGCCGGATGACGTGTGCAGCGTGGCGGTCATCCACGCCTTGGCCGTCCATGACGTGTTGGACGCCATGGCCGCCGGGTGCACACTCGGCGCGGCGCCTGAGTGCCCCGCCAGGTCAGCAGACGGTCGACGAAATTATCAACTGTTTTCCCAACGAGCGCCGGCCGCCCTTTGAGAAGATTTCACAGGGTTTGGTCCTCCCGCCCACTTTGGAGGGCGCCGGAGGAGGTGGCGTTGACTGCACGATGGCGGCGCTGAACAAGCTCGCGCACCTTTCGCTGGTGAACAAGGTGACGACGGAGCTCGAGAACCACATCGGCATCGCCGACAAGACCCTCTCGGAGTTCATCATCGACCTCGCCGGGAAGCACACCGATCCGAGGGCGTTCCAGAAGGCGCTCGAGGATGCGGGCGCGGAGCTGTCCTTCGACCTGGTGCGCTCACTCCTGGGCATCATCCAGCGCATGAAGCCCGGCGGGAGCAAGGGAGGAGGCACCGGCGGGGGTTCGGTGGGCGGGGGCTCGGGCGCCCCGCCGAAACCGCGCAGACCCACCGCCGACGATCCCCTGCCGGGGCTCGCGGTCCGAGACGACGCCGAGCGCGCCAAGGCGCTGACGCGCGAGATCTACGGCGATAACCCCATCACCGCGAACATGGCGGACGATCCGAGGTACTTCGACAGGGGAGGACGCGACGACGATCGCGGGCGCGGGGGCGGCGAACGAGGCCGAGATCGCGACAGGGATCGAGGCGCCAGGGGCGGATCCAGGGACCGAGGGGGCGGCTCTTCGTCCGCGGCGGCGCTCAAAAACGGCGAACCGGAAGTGGGCGCCATCTACCGCGGCAGGGTGACCAACGTCATGGACTTCGGGTGCTTCGTCGAGCTCACCGAGTTCAGCCGCAAGTTCGAAGGACTGGTGCACGTCTCCATGATCTCCTCGCAGAAAGGCGCCAACGCCAGGGACCAAACGCGGCGGGACCAGAGCGTCTGGGTTAAAGTCACCACACGATCCGCCACGCGCATGGCGCTGAGCATGAGGGACGTGAACCAGCACACGGGCGATGACCTTCTCGCCGGCGGCGGGGGGAACGAAGGAGGAGGAAACGGCGGTTCGTACGCCAACCCGAGCGGACCCGTCGCGAACCGACCGCCGCCGCGGCCGGGCGCCAGCCTACGGGGCCTCTCCGGGATCACGCCGTCGGCGGAGGATCTCGCGGGGGATACGAAGCGGCGGCCGGTCAAGCGGCTCTCCTCACCCGAGCGGTGGGAAGCGAAGCAGCTCATCGCGTCCGGGGTGCTCAAGACGGAGGATTACCCGACGTACGACGCCGAGAACGAGGGGCTACTGGCGTACGAAGAAGAGGCTGAGCAGGAGATTGAGATTGAGATCAACGAGGACGAGGCGCCGTTCCTCGCGGGGCAGACCGCCGCGGGCGGTGACGTGTCACCGATCAAGATCGTCAAGAACCCCGACGGGAGTTTGCAGCGCGCGGCGATGACGCAGAGCGCGCTGGCCAAGGAACGACGCGAGCTCAAGGAGCAGCAGCAGCGAACGGCGCTGGAGTCCATCCCGAAAGATCTCAACCGACCTTGGGAGGATCCCATGCCGGAGGCTGGTGAACGCCACCTCGCCGCGGAGCTCCGCGGCGTCGGCCTCGGCGGGTACGAGATGCCCGAGTGGAAAGTGGAAGCCTTCGGAAAGGCTCCCACGTTTGGGCAAAAGTCCTCGCTGCCCATGCAAGCGCAGCGCGAGTCGCTTCCCATTTTCAAACTCCGCGACGAATTGATCCAGGCGGTTAACGATAACCAGGTGTTGGTGGTGATCGGCGAGACGGGTTCGGGGAAGACGACGCAGATGACGCAGTACCTCGCGGAGAGCGGGTACACGTCGCGGGGGCGCATCGGGTGCACGCAGCCGAGGCGCGTGGCTGCGATGAGCGTCGCGAAGAGAGTCGCCGAGGAGTTTGGATGTCGACTCGGCGAGGAGGTTGGGTACGCGATTCGATTCGAGGATTGTACCTCGCCCGAGACGGTGATCAAGTACATGACGGACGGTATGCTCCTGAGGGAGACGCTGCTGGATGATATGCTGTCGCAGTACTGCCTGATCATGCTGGACGAGGCGCACGAGCGGACGATTCACACCGACGTGCTCTTCGGCTTGTTGAAGAAGGCGTGCGGGCGGCGCAAGGACCTGAAGATCATCGTGACGTCCGCGACGCTCGACGCGGAGAAATTCTCGTCGTATTTCTTCAACTGCCCGATCTTCACGATCCCGGGGCGGACGTTCCCGGTCGAGGTGCTGTACACCAAGGCGCCGGAGACTGACTACATGGTGCGCTCGCTCTTCCCTTTTTTTTTTCGCGACCCGGATTGAAATCTTTCTGTTCGTCGAATCGACCCGCGGGTTGGGCTGTGAGGAAAAAAACTCTGCAAACATCTCGAGGTGTAGCAGCCGATGTGGACCAAACAGTTCATTAAAGTCTCCGAGCCCATCCCAGAGGACGAAACGAACCCGAGACTCACTTTGAACCCCACGCTCACTTTGAACCCGAGACTCACTTTGGACCCGAGACTCACTTTGGACCCGAGACTCACTTTGGACTCGAGACTCACTTTTCATCATCCCCGCTCTGCTCTTTCAGGACGCGGCGCTGATCACCGTGATGCAGATCCACCTCACCGAACCCGAGGGCGACATCCTCCTCTTCCTCACCGGCCAAGAAGAAATCGACACGTCGTGCCAGGTCCTCTTCGAACGCATGAAAGGCCTCGGACCGTCCGTCCCGGACCTCCACATCCTCCCCGTGTACTCTTCCCTCCCGTCGGAGATGCAAACGCGAATCTTTGACGCCGCGCCGCCCGGCTCGCGCAAAGTAATCGTCGCCACCAACATCGCCGAAGCCTCCTTGACGATCGACGGCATCTACTACGTCGTCGACCCGGGGTTCGCCAAGCAGAAAGTGTTCAACCCCAAGGTTGGCATGGACTCGCTCGTCGTCGCGCCCATCTCGCAAGCGTCCGCCAGGCAAAGAGCGGGCCGCGCCGGTCGCACCGGCCCGGGTAAATGCTTCAGGCTGTACACCGAGAGCGCTTACAAAAACGAGATGCTCGCGACGTCCGTTCCCGAAATTCAGCGGACGAACTTAGGGACCACGACGCTGACGCTGAAGGCGATGGGTATCAACGATCTGTTGCACTTTGATTTCATGGACCCGCCGCCGCCGCAGACTCTCATCTCGGCGCTCGAGCAGCTCTACAACTTGGGCGCCCTGGACGAGGAAGGCTTGCTGACCAGACTGGGACGCAAGATGGCCGAGTTCCCGCTGGAACCCCCGATGAGCAAGATGCTCATCGCGGCGTGTGACCTCGGATGCTCGGACGAGATTCTGACCATCGTCGCGTGCCTCTCCGCGCAGAACATCTGGTTCCGGCCACGGGAAAAGCAAGCCGCGGCGGATCAGAAAAAGGCTAAATTCTTCCAACCCGAGGGCGACCACCTCTCTTTACTCACCGTGTACGAGAGCTGGAAGGCGCAGAAGTTTTCATCGCCGTGGTGTTTCGAGAACTACCTGCAGGCGAGGTCGCTGAGAAGGGCGCAGGACGTGCGGAAGCAGCTGTTGACCATCATGGACAGGTACAAGCTCGACGTGGTCTCCGCGGGGCGAAATTTTAACAAGATTCGGCGAGCCATCTGCTCCGGCTTTTTCTTCCACAGCGCTAAGAAGGACCCGCAGGAAGGGTACAAGACGGTCGTGGAGAACACCCCTACGTACATTCACCCCGCCTCAGCGCTGTTCCAACGACAGCCGGACTGGGTGGTGTACCACGAGCTGGTGTTGACGTCGAAGGAGTACATGCGCGAGTGCTGCGTCATCGAACCCAAGTGGCTGGCGGAGCTGGCGCCGAGGTTCTTCAAGCTGTGCGATCCGAGGCACATCTCGAAGAGGAAACGGATGGAACGGCTGGAGCCGCTGTTCGACAGGTTCAACGATCCGCAGGCGTGGCGCCTGTCCAAGCGCCGCGGCTAAACGATGGAGCTCCGTTCTTCGCGTAGAATATAAACTCGTAGAGTCTTAAATAAAATATCGAAAGCTAAATGTCGATGAGGTTTCCCGTCCCCGAGACAAACCCGCTCGCCGCCGCCGCCGCGGCCTCGAACCCGCTCGACGCCGGACCGGGCGCGGGCGTGAACCCCGTGTCTTGCGTCGCCGCCCCGGCTCCGAGAACGCCGTTTCCAATCCCTCCCGCGACGATTCCCATTCCCGTTCCCTTGTCAACGTCGTAAACGACAGACGTCGGGTCGAACCCGTCTAAAAAATTCAAGTCGCATCCGCAAGCCGCGCCTATGAACGCGACCCGTCCCATCTTCGTCCCGACGTCCGCGCCGTCGTCCCGGGGGAACCAAACCTCGGCGAACTGCGCGATGGATCGGGCCACGTCGCAGTTCTTCTTTCCCCCGCCCGCCGTCCCGAGCGAGTCGAGAGAATTAAGAGGATTAGAATTACCGACGACGCCGGCGCCGAAGAGCGAGCGCAAGAGCGCGCAGACGTGCGCGAACGTCGCTCGAACCGCCGGGCTCCCGCCCGAACTTCGAACCAGCTCCTCGGCATCCGCCGCGCTCGGCAACAAGTTCGCGATCCCAGGCGACGCCAGCGTCCACGACGTCCCGGATTGTTTAGCGGCGCTCGCGGCGGCGACAGCCGCGGACGACCACGCCTTCATGGACGCGTCGATCGAACGCGCGCAGCCCCGCGGCGTCGCCAGCAGCGGCGTCGGCGCGGACGCGAACAACGCCAGCAACGCGGCACTGACTACTCGTGGTTCGATCCCCGAGACGTCGGCGGTGGCGCCGGAGACGTGGCTCCGCTCCAGTGCGCCGCGAACCGCGCTCATCTCGTCGAGCGTCGCCCTCGCGGGCGGGCGCAGCGCACTCGGTGATCGCGAGTCGAACAGCGAATCCGCCAACGCTCGGATCGGCTCCGGGACGTCGGGTGGAAACGCCGCGGATCGAAGTGACTCGAGGGTTTTGCCAAACACCGAATGCCTGTACGTTCCCGCGACGGTGAGGAAAAAGTCCCGGCCGTTTTCCAGGTGCAGCACCAGTATCCCGTCAATCGGCACGCCCGGTTCGTCGTGAAGGTTCCATCCGGAAGAGTTTCCAGAAGCGCTGCCGAGGTTCCCGAGCGAGGTTAAATCCAACGCCGATCCACGCCTCGACGCGTTCAACGAAGATGCCGATCCGGAGCGTCTCCGTTCCTCCTCGGACACGTACGCCACGCCGCCGCTCTCGACAGCCTTGAGCAACCCGCGATTCACCGCACGCGCCGCGGCGATGCGCGCAGCCTCCGCGACGGTGCTCGCGGAGGAGGAGATGGACGCGGCGTCCATGCCGTTGTTACTTTTCTTTGTTACCCCGTCCGGGCCCGCGTTCGTCGTCGCCGACGCGCCCCCGTCGGAAGAGTCGCCCCCGTCGCCCCGGTGAGTCCCGGCCACAGCGGCCGGCCCCGCGACGCCACCGCCGACGACCAGCATCGTCGCCTCGATCGTGACCTCGGCGCCCGGGAGAAGCGTCCCTGCTTTGGGCGTGAGCGTGATCCACCCCGGGGACACGCGCGCGGCGTCGCCGGGGGCGCCGCCGGTGGGGGGAACGAATCGCCAGCTGGCGGGTACGTCCCCGACGTTGACGAGCCGAAACGTTCGCGTCACCGGTTCCCCGTACCGTAAGTCACCCACGTCCACGGTGGGGTTCTCCAGCGTGCATCGGGGTTGCGACGCCATCTCCTGAAAGTCCAAACGGCGCCTGTGCTCGAGCAGCACCGCCTGTAAACGCTCGGGTTGCAGCTCCCGCGCGACGATTTGAAATTTCGATCGAACCGGCTTGTGGTCCGACTGCGTCAGCTCGGACCTGTCGTACGAGAGCTGCTGGATGTCCCACCCGCGCCACAAAATCCGGTCGCACCACGCGGGCGTGCGCTTCTTCTTCTCCTCCTTTTTACTAACCTTGATCGCGTCGCCAGCCGGATCTGAACCGTCGTCTTCGTCGTCGGCGTCGCCGCCGCCGCTGAATTGGTTCGTACCGGGTCGATACTTGTACGTGGGCAGAAACGTCACGGGCGCCTCGGTCCACCCCACGAACGCCCTTCCAGCCGCCTGCTCCAACACCAGCTGATCCGCGCTCAGTAACGTTTGTACTCCGGCGCCGCCGGTTTGTATCGCGGAACGAACCGTTTCGTCCGGTAAGTTGAGCCGGTAGTTCAAGTCCCCGATCCAAACCGACGCGAACGCGTCCTTCACGGAAGCCGCCCGCTCCGCCGTCCCGTCGCTACTCGCCATCTGCGGCGCCGGGAACGAGAGCTTACTGACGATGTCGTGATAATCCTGCGAACGCTTCGACGCATCCTCAGGTTTACTCCCGGCGCTGAGGTGCGAACACACGAAGAGCGCCGGGGTGTTGTACATGCGCATCCAAACGGCGGCGCCCCCTTTGTTGCCCAGCGTCGCCACCTGCAACGCGCCCACGCCCAGGTTAAACCCCGTGGACACGGTCGCGACGCGGACGTCACGGACGTGCGCGGCAGCCTCCTGCGTGACCCAGACGGTGATGTACACGCCGACGAGCTGCTTACACGCCAGTCGAGTGAACCGCCGGTTGGATGAGTTCGGTTCGATTTTGGTTTCGCCGTCCTGAACGACGCGCCCTTGGTTCCCTGTCGGCCGCGCCGCGTCGAACGACGCCCATGCTCCCCCCGCGGCGTCGTCGAAGCTGGCCCATCCACCGGCGGAGTCTCCCCCGCCGACGGATGAAGAAGCGTGGGGAGGTCCGGGCGATGAATCTCCTTTGTGAAGCGCTCGTTCGATGATTGCTTCCCATTCTTTCGTCGCCTTTTCATCCTCCACGGCGAGCACCTTCCCTGGGGTGAGCGGCACGATCTCCTGGAACCCCACGACCACGATGTCGGGGCGGCTGGCGTCCACGTCGAGCCATTGGGAGATGTCCAGGTTCGGCGGCGGGCGCTTCCCGTTCGTGTTCCAGCTCCCGGTCCACACGTTCAGTTTGTGCGACTCGGTGTAGTCTCCGATGGGATGTTCGAGAAAGGCGTCGCGGACCGCGCGGTTGCCGATGCGGTCGGCCCACTCGCGCGTGAGCGGGTGGACGCCGTCCTCGGGCTTCGCGACGCCCCGGATGGGCGCGGGGAAACCCGGGTGCGTCGTCGCGGGGTTGGGCGCGGCGAACCCCGACGACGACGACGACGAAGGCTCGTCGAAGGACTCCCAGGCGGTGGACGCGGAGCGGGATCCCGTCGTCGACCTCCCGCCGCGCGCTTGTTGAGCGGCGGCGGCGGACGAGGAGGAGGTGGAGGAGGACGAGCGCCCCGGCCTGCCGTCGTTGAGGAGGTCCGCGAACATGTTGGTGAAGCTCTTCATGCCGACCCACCGATCCAGGGCGCTCCTCCGCGCGTGCCCCGATCTCTGTCTGGCTCGGGAACGTCGTCACTTCTGAGAGTTGACATTTTGTTCGAAATATTTTTTTAAAAGGCGTGTGCCCACCGCTCGGCGCGCACCACAACGCGGAGCGACCCGCGAGACACCTCAGGGCGAAAGGTGGAGGTTTCCACCATGAGCCAGGTTCGTACCCGCGTCTTCGCTCTCGCGACGACCGACCCGCGTCGCGTGCCCCCGCGGCCGCCCGTCTCCCCCGCTCCCCCTCGTCGATGCGATTTCACGTCCCCTCCTCTCCGAAGACGTGCGTGCTGACGATGCTGAACTCCCACCCTACCACCCTCTCCCGCAGATCTTCGACGCGTACGAGAAGGAATTCCTCGAGTTCACCGCGTCCATCGCGCGGAGCACCTCGTCGCTGCCTAACCTCGGCGGAGGTGCGTCCAGGGCCCTCGCGTCCCTCCCGTGACCCGGCCGTCGCCCCGAGAAAAAACTGAAAAAATAAAGACACGTGTCCGTCGTCCAGATCCCTGACCCCACCCCCTCCACCCTCCCCGTTCAGATGCCAAGGTTCAGAGGATCGGCGAGACCGAGTCGGACGTCGCCGAGGCCGAGGCGCTCATCCGCCGCATGGACCTCGAGGCCCGCTCCCAGCAGAACCCCGCGCAGAAGAACCCGATGCTGAACAAGCTACGGGATTACAAGGTTGAACTCGCGAGGCTCAAGCGCGAATCGCAGCTGGCGTCGCGCGCCGCGAACGAGGCGAACAACCGCTCGCAGCTCCTCGCGGGCGCCGAGCTCGACGATGTCGGCGCCCCCACGTCGTCATCGCAGCGCGACCGCATGATGCACGCGACGCAAACGCTGGACCGCACGGGCGACAGGTGAGCTTCTTTTTAACTCTTTTTAACTTTTATTTCTCGTACGTACGCGCAATTAGACTGACGACGTCGTGTTTTGTGTCCAGGATCCGCGACGGCAAGCGGACGCTGCTTGAGACGGAGGACCTCGGCGTGTCGATCCTCCAGGACCTGCACAGGCAGCGCGAGACGATCACGAGCGCGCGGGAGCACATACACGGCGCGGACGATAACATCGGGAGGAGTCGGAAGATACTGCAGGCGATGGGGCGGCGGGCGCTGGCGAACAAGGCGATGCTCTACGGAATAATCGCCATGCTCTTCGGAGCCATCTTACTCGTCGCATACTTCAAGCTGTTCAAGTCCTCAGACGATGACAAGGGCGGGCAGTGACGACGATACCGGGTGACTTGGATGTAAATGACTTGGACGTAAGTGACTTGGATGTGAGTGAGTCGGTTGTAACAACGAACGAGCCTTTCTCGTTTTTAAAAAATGAAAAAAAATAAACGCGAGCTCATCGCTCGCGGCGCGGTCCGACGCCCTCCTTTCCCTCCTTCCGTTCCGGCGGCCACCGCGGGGGACCGCCCACGCCGTCCCTGTACTCCCCGCCGTCACCACCCCCGCCGCCCACGAGGTAGATCCGCCCGGTCGCCACCCTCCGCCACCTGGCGTTCTCCGCGCTCGCCACCTGTAAACAAAACACGACGTCAGTAAAATTGCCCATACGAGAGTTAAAAAAAACTTACCTCAGCCGTGAACGCCAGCCGGCGCTCGCACACGTGGCACTCGCACTCCACCCTCGCGGTCGGCGCGTTCCCCGGCATGAACGCGTACACCTCCTCGCCGCAGCTCGGGCAGTCGCCCTTCATGGCGA
>JGI20151J14362_10002291_pt1 | contig 13544 bp, 12 predicted proteins | sample COG_01_FD_14362 | JGI IMG/M metagenome (IMG submission 14362) | reverse complement strand
ACTGCACAATCTATTGGTGAACCAGGTACGCAAATGACTTTGAGAACATTCCACTTTGCAGGAATTAAAGAAAGAAACGTTACATTAGGTCTTCCAAGATTAATTGAATTAGTTGATGCTAGAAAGAAACCTGTTACCCCAACTATGGATATTTACTTAGAAAAAGAAAATAAAGGAAATAGGGAAAAAGCAATTGAAGTTGCAAGAAATGTTTTGCAAACTAAAGTAAGTGCTTTAATTGCTGATACTGAAACTGATTATTCTACAAACATTAAATTAATTTTAAGTGAGAACAGACTCCGTGAAAGGGGTTGCTCTGTTGCAGAAGTTGAAGCAGCACTTTCTTCTAATAAAAAATTCAAGATGGAAGTAACTGGTGAATTGATAACTTTGAATTTAGTTGAAGAAGTTGATACTGCAACTGCAATTGCAATTAGAAACAAAGTACTCAATACTACTGTTAAAGGCGTTCCAGATATTGAACGTGTAACATTAGTTCAAAAAGATGACGAATGGGTTATCCAAACTACTGGTTCAAACATTGCTAAAGTCTTAGAAGTTAAAGGAATTGACAAAACTAATGTCAGAACAAACAATGTCTTTGAAATTGCAGGCACTTTAGGAATTGAAGCCGCAAGATTTGCATTAATAGATGAACTTAATCATACATTGGGAGACCAAGGATTAGAAGTTGATAGTAGATACATCATGTTAGTATCTGATTTGATGTGTTCCCGTGGTTACATGCAACAAATTGGTAGACACGGTATTGCTGGTACTAAAGACAGTGTACTTGCAAGAGCCGCATTCGAAATTACAGTACCTACAATTGCACACGCAGCACTTGGAGGAGAAATTGAACAACTAAGAGGTATTACTGAAAATGTAATTGTTGGAAGTAACATTCCAATTGGAAGTGGTACTGTTGATTTGTACATGCAAGTGAGCAAAAAGAAATAGAATTAAGTGATAATTATGGCCGATGAAATTTCTACATTAATGACTAGTTGTCAAGGAAAAAGTGTTTTACTTCGTTTAAGAAATAACAAAACTGTTCAAGGAAACTTGATAGATTTTGATATTCACATGAATTTAACATTGGACAAAGCCGAAGACATTACTGAAGAAAAACATTTGAGTCTTGGAAAAGTTTTGTTACGAGGAGATAATATTTTAGCCATCTCTTTGCCTACCGATAAATCTTAAAATTTATTATCAAACATTAAATCTGATTTTAACTAATTTATCTCGTGTACGAATTTTTATTGGGATTTTTTCTTATTTTAGCCCCTGTTTATGCTGAATCTCTTCCTGATTATGACAAACCTTTTGCACCAATCTATACTGACAAACCTGCATATTCATGGACTGATAAAATAATAATTTCTATTAATGCCCCAAGTTGGAATACCAATTCAAATAAAATCGATTCAATTGGTGAAACTGATTCTCATCCAATAAAAATTTCATCAGGTGAAAATTTTTTAAAACCATATAGGTTGACTGAAACCTTATCGGGCTCTGGAATTTTTTCAGGCGAAATAATTCTAACAGGATTTTTGCATGATGTTGATGGTGATGGGAATTATGATACAAACCCAAAAACTTCTGGTACAGGACCAACAAATGGATTTTTAGAAGTTGACAATGATGATTCAATTACAATTTCTTTTGAATTTGCAGATGGNGTTGTATTAACTGATTCAATTCCAATAACATGGAATATGGGGGTAATTCAATTTTCAAAAGATGTTTTTCTTACAAGTGATTCAGTTGAAATTCGTGTAATTGATCACGATATGAATTTGAATCCTGAGGCAATTGATACAATTACGATAGAAGTCTTTTTCAGATTCTGACAGTGGTGGCATACAAGTTGTTGCAACAGAAACATCTGAACGCTCTGGTGAGTTTATAGCAAATATTAGTTTGTCAACAAACACTTCTAGTGGAAATCGACTTTATGCAGTTCCTGGAGATAATATTTTTGCAAAATATGATGATCATACTTTACCAAAACCTTTTTCAAAATCTGATGAAATATCAATTGAAACTTCTGCTACTGTTGATTACTCTATTTCGTCAATTAATAGAATACAAACTTCACCAATTTCTTTTTCTGATAGTTTTGGTAACCCTTTAGACTCTCTTATTTCACAAACACAAATGCAAATAGTTGGAACAATTGAAAATAAATTAAATTATGAACAAGAATTTATCTATTTTTTCCAAATTAAAAACTCTGATAATTCTGTACTTTCTTTATCGTGGATTCAGGGAAAACTTTCTCCTAATCAAATTTTAGATATTTCTCAATCGTGGATTCCTGAAAAACCTGACAATTATGTTTTAGAAACTTATGTGTGGAATTCGTTAAATGATTTCATACCATTGAGTCCTGCAATCTCATCTTCGATAACTATTGATTAATTTTATAAAAATCAAAAATAATTTTTAAATCATTTATTATACTTAGAAATATTTTTTCAATAAACCTATAAAGGACTCTCAAGACGATCGTGATAAGGAAACTACATGAGTAAAATACTTGAGAAATCATTGAAGGATGCCCGCAAAGAGAATAGATTGACAATGGGTAGTAAAGAAGTTTTGAACTCTGTAAATAATTCCAAGTTAATTGTATTATCTCAATCTGTAGACAAAAAAATGCTTGAGAAAATTGAATCTGATGCAAAAAAACAAAAAGTCCCCCTCGTAAACTTTCAAGGAACTTCAGTTGCACTAGGTAGATTGTGCGGCTTACAATTTAGAATTTCAACAATTTCATTTACATCAATTGACGAGGCAAATATCAAATCAATTTTAAACGATACAAAAACTGAGGAAAAAAATGACTAGTTGTTTTTTGTCTAACCTAAGTTTAAATGAGACATTTTTGGTCTGGAAATAAATAGGAATTCTTATGGCACAATCAATCAAACTTTCAACAGATCAAATGCGAATGATGTCGCTATTTCAAAATGTAACTGGTGCTGTTGCAAGAGATTGTATTGAAGATGAAAAACAAAATAGAGTAATTTTTGTAGTAAACACTGGAAAAATGGGGTTAGCCATTGGTAAAGGTGGAATGCATATCAAATCCTTACAAAATATGGTTAAACGAAATGTTGAACTAGTTGAATTTGATGAAGACCCTGCAAAATTCTTAACCAATTTATTAAATAATAAACTAATTTCTGAAGTAAAATTAAATACACGTGCAGATGGGACAAAACAGGCAATTGTTATGGTAGACCCAAGAAAGAAAGGAATTGTAGTTGGTAGAGAAGGAAGAAATGCTGAGAAAGCAAGATTATTAGCTAAACGATATTTTGATATTGGAAGTGTATTGATTAACAGTCCTGAAAGGGCAACAATGGAGTTATAGAAAATGAGAAAATCACCACTAGGATTATTTGCAGGTAGAGTACTAACTACTAAAAAGAAAAAACAACGCTGGGCAATTTCTACTTTCAAAAGAAGAAAACTTGGCATTGATAAAAAATCAGATCCTCTTGGAGGTGCACCACAAGGACGTGGAATTGTTTTAGAGAAAGTTGGTATTGCAGCAAAACAACCAAACTCTGCTATCAGAAAATGTGTTAGAGTTCAACTAATCAGAAATGGTAAATCAGTTACAGCATTCTTGCCAAGAGACGGTGCAATGAATTTCATTGATGAACACGATGAAGTAACAATTGAAGGAATGGGTGCAACACAAGGTGGTGCAATGGGAGATATTCCTGGTGTTAGATTCAAAGTTTCTAAAGTTAANGGTACATCATTACATGAGCTAGTTATCGGAAAGAAGGAGAAACCAAGGAGATAGAGAAATGGCTGAAACAAAAAACATGTTACTATTTAGAAAATGGGATTTATCAAACATTGAAGTAAAGGATCCTGGATTAAAAACTGCTATCTCACTAAGAAAACAAATCTTACCTTATACTTATGGTCGTTCAGCACTTAAACGATTTAACAAAGCTGATGTCAATATTGTTGAAAGATTAATCAACAAGACAATGCATTTCGGAAAAAAATATGCAAAAAATACTGGTAGAATGACTGGTAAAAAAGCTAGATTAATCAATACTGTAAAAACTGCTTTTGAAATAATTGAATTAAAAACTGGACAAAATCCTGTTGAAGTTTTAGTTAGAGCAGTTGAATATTCAGCTCCAAACGAAGATACAACTAGAATTGTTTATGGTGGTACTGTTTATCACGTATCAGTTGATGTTGCTCCAATTCGAAGAGTTGACTTGGCTTTGAAGTTCATTGCAGATGCAATTAAAGAAGCAACATTCTCAAACCCAAAACCAATTGAAGAACACATGGCTGAACAATTAATGCTTGCAGCATCTAATGACACCAATGCTCCTTCTGTAAAGAAAAAGCATGAGTTAGAGCGTATTGCACAAGCATCAAGATAGATATTTTACAAAATAATTTTTCACCAAATCATTATATTCTAAATTACTTGAATTTCTATCAAGTAGCCCGATAGTCTAGTGGTCAAGGATTCTGCCCTCTGGATCTCAAGAGTGGATAGGCGGAGACGGCAGTTCGAATCTGCCTCGGGCTACTGGTAATTATTTTATTCTAACTTCGTGTATGGCTGTTGCATAATCACATTTTGCTTTTAATCTCATGTATGGGATTAATTTGTAATGAATTGAATANGTNTNATTTTCTNTTAGTAAAATTCCTTTTAGAACAAGAGAAACTAATCCTCTAGATGCAATTGTAATTGTTGTATTTTTTTCCTTACAAACTCTTTCACGTTTTTCTTGAAATTGTTTTAATGAAAATGTAATATCGTTAATTTCTAAAACTAGTGGCCAAATAATTTCGGCCCACACAAATCTTCTGTTTTCTGTAGCTGCTGCATATTTTCCTTTTTCACTCAACATTAATAAGATCTGCAAAAGCGGATATAACTGAATACTTGTCTCAAAAAGAAATTCAAGAATCATTAGATTTGTTAGAAAAGGATTGGGATTTTGATCCTATCTTGAGAAAATTCGTATTAGGTCAAATTACTGATGTCTCTGACTATGCAGTAAAAGTCAAAGATGTAGTTTTTCACGTTCCATTTCTTAATTCAGAAAAAAAATATATCTTGTGGAAATGCTTTTGGCCTGATTGTCACAATTGTTGTGATAGACAAGGTAGATTGCCACTAACTTCTGATGATCTAATCACAATTGGTAAAGGTCTGAAATACAAAAACACTGCAGAATTTATCAAAAATGAGACTCTAACTGTAACTTATGATGAACCTGGTCCATCTGGTCAAATGACTACAATGACTACAATTAACCTCAAAAGAAAAACAGATGAGACTCCTGAAGAAGATGGAACTCACATTTCATGTCGATTTTTAGATGATAAGGGAGGCTGTAGTATGCATCCTGACAGACCTGGAGTTTGTTATCTTTACCCATTTGCAAGTTGGCTAGAAAATGAAGGTGGAAAGGCACGTGTTCATGCAACCTATCAATTTACAGGTGATTGCCCAGGATTTTATCTTGCAGATAATTTGGATCAAATGAAAGAAGAACTTCAAGCATATTCTACAACAATTTATGATTACAACATGGCAAGTAATAGAACAAACAGAGAAGGATTTAGTTCTGTTAGTTTCTCTTAGGCTTTAGCAACTTTTAGCAAATCTGCAATTCTGATATCCATTCCAAATCTGTCTTCGTTCTTTTTCATGTAACGGAAGATTGCTAAAAAGTCTGGCAATGCTTTTAAAAAGTTAAAGTCTTTGTGAATTTTTGCTCGGACAAAATTGAAAACTTTGGCATACACTTTGTAATGTTTTTCAACTGCTTTTTCATATGCTGCAAAGTCATGCATGTTTTCTACAAAGATATCTACACACTGCATGGATGGGATGATTCCTTCACCAAGTAGAGCATAAACTGTACCGATTGATTCGCCAACTCCTACAACTTTTCCAGAGTAGTATGGTTTGCATCTATCAGGTGTTGCAAGTCTAATTGGGCGGCCTTTAGTTTTGACAACTTTGCCTCCATGTTTTTTTAGAAATGCATCTGTTGCTTTAATGTGATTTTTGTTGTAATCTCCTGCTCCAATATGTGCCCATTTTTCACCTAGTGGGAAATACCAAAAGTATCCAGACATTCCTGGAAATGGTTCAATGTAAAAGTCATCGTATGGAACTCCGTTTTCGTATTCTACTTTGTATTCATAAGTTGGTAAAAAGAAATCTTCTTTCATCTTTGGTAAGTATACTCTGTGGAATCCAGTACAATCAACTATCATGTCATATTCTTTTTCTAACTCTTCTTTTTTTGGTGGATTGCCGTAAATTATTTTTGAATCTTTCATGAAATCTTTGATTAAAGCTAATTTGTCATATGTACACATTCCATGCAATCCGATATCGAATTTAACATTGTCATTCATTTTGACATGCATACTTTTTCCGTCATGAATTAAAAAGTCATCAAAATTTCTGCCAGTTTTTTTACAAAATTCTTGTAGTACTGGTTTGATTGTTCCCCATGCACAAATTGAGTCATGTGCTTCTTCTGATCTTAATTCATATCCTGTAACTTCGTGTTCTGTGTCTTTTAGTCTGGCCATTAGGTATGATCCAGCTACACCCATTCCCATTACTGCGATTTTCAAGATACTTTGCAGTTTCTTATCTCTAATAAATAGACTATCTGAATTCTAAATTTCTGGCACTAGTTTGATCGGATTTTAGCACTAGTAGAAATTATGAGTGCTGGTTATATACCAAAATTGACTTTGTAATGTTACAAGAACAAGTCTGTCATCTACAAACAATCGTTTGAGATCTTAAGACGAACACTGTCATCAGAAAAGGGATACTTTCTGATCTTAAGTGGCATGGGCTCTCATCGAATACCTCGCGGTAATGATCTTAAGCCCAAAAACTTCTTTTTTTTCACTTTATTTTTGAAAAGGGATAATATCTATGAGTAATATGCCCTAGTAATGCGAACAATTGGGGTCGTGATTGCTGTAGTTGCTGTTGGTATATTCATTGGAATAATTGCAACTGCTGATTATGGTGATTTTGTTAAAGAAAGGGAGTTGAGAAATCTGGAACTATCATACTATGAATTACAACAAAAAATTAAACAATGTGAAGAATTATCGGGATATTCTCAAGACACATGTAAAGAAGAACTAAAAAGGTTTGAAGCATCTCATGAAAAAATGATTCAAAGATATGAGGGATTTACAGGTCTTGAAGTTTATCAAATGGCAAAGGATGGAAAAAATTCTCTCCTTCAAAGCGATGAGTTTTGGAATACATATGAACAACAACTTCAGAATTGTCGTGAAACCTGGATTGGTAATGAAGAACAACTCAATTCATGTATACAACAGGTTCATGTTGATTTAGATATTGAAAACTAGTTCTCTTTTACTGTCCAGAAATTAAATCCCATACAAATCCAATTATTTCTTTAATCATATGGTGTATTTTGCAAAAAGTAGTTAATTTCGTGGGTAAATTACGCATGACCTTGATCGAACCAGATTTTGACACATCTGGTTAACTCTAAATTTTACAATCAGTACTGTTGCGAGGGATTTGTAAGATTTGCAGAGGATTTACTATACTACAGCTAGCTAAAGTTACTATTCCTTATGATTCAGAAGTAAAGTTTGCTTATGTCTGCTCGACTTGCAAAAATCGACACTAATTATTCAATTAAGATTGCTGGTTTGAATGGTCTTGCATGTCTAGCTTTGCCTTTAGGATCATAGATGTCGTCATCAGTTGCACCAAACACTTCAATGTCTACTCCGAATTCTTTTTTACCAATACTTGATAGCTCTGCAGACAAGAATTGTTTTTCATCAAATTCTTCAGATTCTAACTTTGTTGATTTAATTTCTTCAGATTCTGAATGCAAGTCTTTGATTACTTTTTGAATAAAGTCTGGCATTTTTTTAGCATCTGTAGTTTGAGGATCTGCAATCAACTCTTTCATTACTACACCCATATTGTTTTGTCCTCCTACCATAATTCCTAAAATTTTTCTATAAACTTTGGATTTGAATTCATCAGAGTTTACATAAATTACAATTTTTTGTGGAGTAATTTTTGTAACTTTTAGGATATTTGCAATATCATCAATTGTTGATTTTAGTAATTCTTCGGATTGAATTGATGTGGCATCAACATTTTCTTTTGAAAATTCAGGCCATGCTGATTTTGATGCAAGTTCTGTATATCCTAATTTTTCCCACATCTCTTCAGCTACATGTGGTGCAAATGGAGATAGCATTGCAACTCTTGCTGAATTGATTTTGTGCAATATTCCTGAAACATTGTCTCTTTCTTTAGCCTCGACTCTCTTTGAATACCAGCTCAAATCAGATTCAAATGAAAATAGTATGTCATGGAGTCCTTCTCTTAGCCTCATTTTCTCTACAGCTTCTGTAACTTGGGCAATCATGCCTTGAGTTTTCGATAAAATCCATCTATCTTCAGCCTCCAAATCCCCTACATCTGATGCTTTGAGGCTGCTGCACTCCTCTAGTAGAGATTCTAGCTTGCTTTGAATGCCAGTTACACTGTCCATGTTGAAATCAGCATCTTGAAGTAATTCTGCTGATGAGATAATTGCTAATCTGATTGGGTCTGCTCCGTGGTCTTTGATTGCAGTTCGTAATGGAATAATATTTCCCATACTCTTACTCATTTTTGCGCCATCCATCATTACTGAACCGTTTACAACAATTTCTTGTGGCCATAATTTTTTCTCAAATATTGCAACATGGTTTAAGACAAAAAATGACAAGTGATTTTGAACTAGGTCCCGTCCTGAATGTCTAGAGTCAACTGGATAAAAGTATTGGAATTCTTTTTTGACCATACTAATTACATCTTCAGATAATTTTGATGTACTAACAGCTAGTGATATGTCTCCTTTATCAAGTAAAATAAAATCAAAGAATTCTTTTGTAAGATTTTCAGGTTTTAGTGTTCCATCATTTACAAATCTTGACATTGTATAATATGCCATGTAAATTACACTATCAGATAAACTCTCAACAATCCAATCTTTATCCCAAGGTAGATTAGTTCCCAATCCTTGTTGTCTTGCACATGCTCTTTCATGTAGCCAATCAATTACTTCTTTGAATTCTGTTGTAATTTTATTTGGTAAAATATTCATTTCATCAAAACAATTTCTTGCAGTTTCTTTCCATTCTTCATCTCCATAATTCAAAAACCATTGATTGTTCAATACTTTAACAACACATTCAGTTCCACAACGACATTTTACAGGAGCATTTTCAAGCACTGGGAATTTTTCTAGATGTTTATTTTCCATTAACCAGTCTCTGACTTTGTTTCGTCCAAACTGAACTTTCTCATTTTGGAAATCTCCACATTTGTCATTTAGTTTTCCATCTGTGAATTCTTTGAGGTATAACTCATTTGTTGCCTCTTCTAATTTTTGGTCAGATTGGTCTGACACTCCCATTTTCTCACAAATCTCTTTTGCAGGAATCTCTCCATATCCTTCAGTGGAAATAATTGGAATAGGCTCAATTTTTGAGGCTAATTCATGATTTTTAGCCTTGAGATCCATTAATGCCTGGTAATCTTTTGGTGCGTGAGCTGGAACTGACATGACTAGACCTGTACCTATTGCAGGCTCTACGAATTCTGCTTCTAAAATTGGAATCTCTTGATTGTTGTGTAATGCTGTAGCATATTTCCCAATAATTTCAGTTCCTGCAATATCTCCTTCAATTGTAATTTCTTTTCCAAAGAATTCTATCTTCTTTGCACACTCTTCTGAAACAATCCATTTTTCATCATCAGCTTTAATTTTTTTGTAAATAGTATTTGGATTAACCCAGAGATTTGTAATTCCAAAAATTGTTTCAGGACGAAGTGTTGTTACTGGAAATATNTATTCACCAAACTTGAATTTGACTAAATGGTTCTTGTCATCAATTTTTGGTTCAACATCTCCCATTGTATCGTGTTGTGATACAGGGTTTTGATCACGTGGACACCATCCTACTGGATGTGAACCTTGAATGATTTTCCCATTTTCTTTTAGTGTTGTAATCTGCCATTCAATAAATTTTTGATAACCTGGAACAATTGTAGTAAACTCTCTTCTCCAATCAATGGAATAACCCATCTCAATCATTCCAGCTTTAATTTCTTCATGGAAATAATCTGCAATCTTTATTGGTTCAACAAACGTTTTGATATCTTCTTCTGGAACATGATAGATGTTTCGTAATCCATCAAGAATTTCTTTTTCTTGAGATTGGATTCTTTTTGCCATTCCCAAAACAGGTGTGCCTGTATAATGAAATCCCATTGGGAACAATACATTGAATCCTCGCATTCGATAAAATCTTGCATGAACATCAGCTAGTGTGTATGTTCTTCCGTGTCCAATGTGTTGTGGTGAGTTTGGATATGGATATGCAACTGTTATGAATTTTTTTGGTTTCTCATTTGGATTTGTTTCAAAGTCTTTTGACTCATCCCATTTGGCTCGCCATTTGGTTTCGATTTGGTTCCAGTTAATTTCCATTTCTCATTTATCCTAAAATCATTGATTTTGCTTTTTGTATTGCCTCGTCTTTTTTAGATGTGTCTTTGCCTCCACCTTGAGCAAATTTGGCATCGCCGCCTCCAGAACCTCCTAAAATTGAGGCTATTTCTTTGGCAATTTCACCTGCATTTACGCCTGATTTCTCACCTGCAAATATCATTACCCGTATAGTTGGACCGCTTCAAAAATTCCACAAAATGCTGCAGTGTCGTCTTTGCAACTAGCTTCTTTCCAAAGTTTTGATTGAAATAATCATCATAATTTTCACTTGATGTAAAGCAAAGTTTTCCTTTACTGTTGATTTCTTCAGAGTCTAATGATTCTCCTGCTAGAATTTTCTCTATGAATACTGGAATTTTCTCTCTTGCTTTGTCTTTGTTTTCTTCTCTTTGTTTTTCTAATTGTTGTTTTTCAATTGCTTGTTGTTCTTTTTTCTTTGACTCTTCTTCTTGCTCTTTGACATATTCAAATGCATTTGGTCCTGAAACAAATTCTAAACGTACAACCCCGTCTTGAATTCTCTTGGTCTTTGTAATTTTGATTAATTCTATATCTCCAGTTTTCTTTACATGGGTTCCTCCACAAGCTTCGATGTCTTTGTCTTCAATTGATACAATTCTTACAGATTTTACTGGAACTACTCCGCCTTGATAAATTCTAAATCCGTATTGTTGTTCTGCAGTACCTCTATCAAAGTATTCAATTTTTACAGGATAGTTATCTTTGATCATTTTATTTGCTGCATCTTCGATTTGTTTTACTTGTTCATCATTTAGTGATGAATGATGTGTAATGTCTAATCTTGCATGATCATCATCTTTGAATGCAGAGTGTTGCCAAACCCATGACCCTAATACACTTCGAGCTGATGTATTGATGATGTGAGTACTGGTGTGGTTTTTTGTGATGTTTGAACGTCTTGTTGCATCTACTTTACACTGAACTGTATCTCCTTCATTTGGTGTTCCACCTTTTAATTTATGAACAATAATGTCTGCATGTTTATCAACATCAACTACCTCAAATCCTGCAATACTTCCGTGGTCTGGTTCCTGACCTCCACCTCTAGCATAAAATGATGTCTTGTCTAATACCACTTGATCATCAAATACTTTGATTACTTTGGCCTCAAATTCCATGGGATCATCTTTGTAAAATAGAGTCTCAGTTTCTGGAAGTTTCTCTAATGGTAATTCTGTAATTGCTTTTTTCTTTTCTGATTGGTGTAAATCTGATAATTTCGAGTAAAATGATGATGGAACTTCTGCAATTGCATCAACTTCTTTTAGATATTCTGGAGTAATTCCGTCTGATTCGTAAAATGTTATGAGTTCATCTACTGTTGGAGTACCTTTTTCACGAATTTTCTCTGCTTTTTTCTTCATGTGTACCTTTGATTCTTCATATCTGGCAGATTCTATCTTGAGAATTTGTTTGACATCTTCTCTTTTTTCATCTAGTTCAGGATAGGTGTCTTTTAGATAATCAATATGTGTATCAATCAAGTCATCGATGTCTAGTTTGAGATTTAGTTTACTTACTGTTGCATTAATTCTTCGCAACATCATTCTGAGATTATATCCGCCTCCAACATTACTTGGAAGTGCACCATCAGTAATTGCAAAAATCAACGTACGCAGATGATCTGCAATCAGATACATTCCTTCCATTGGTGTAATCATTTTTGTTAATTGTGAATCTGTAATTCCTGCATTCTTTATTGCAAGACGTCTTACTTGATTAAGGTCATCATAGTTATCAATCTCTTTTGCAATTTCTGTAAAGTACTTTCGTAGAATTTCTGAATCTGAATCTATTCCAATTTTATTAAATAATTTCTCATTAATTGGTCCAAAACAACAATCGTAGGCTGTAGGTGTGCCCATTGTAATCCATGCAAATCTCTCTAACCCTGCACCCATATCAATTACCCTTTGGTCTAATGTTGTATGTTGTCCTAGTTCTCCTTGGAACTCTGTAAATACTGCGTTTCCTAATTCTAATCCTCTAACAAAATATTCTAGTGATGGACCAAAAGAACCGCCACCCGCCCAAACATCTTCTACAAAAACTACTTCTTCTTTTTTAATTCCAAATTGATCAGTTAGTAATCTGTAATCCAAATCAACACATTCATCTTTCCAATATCCTTGGTTGTTTGGAACACTGTGTTGTCCAATCATACAAAAGCTTGAAAAATGTCTTCCAGTTACTCCTACATTCTCCAAGTCTTTGAATCTCAAACATGTTTGTGGAACAACTAGTGGATTTGCAGGAAATTCAAAAACAACTTTTGAACCCATAATTCTTTGAAAGTCAACAATTGATGCAATTGTAAAATACAAGTCATCACGCCATCTGCATACTACAGGATATCTGCTAACTGAAGTGTGATTATTTTTTACAAAAAATTCTTCAACTTGTTTCCAAGCTTGTGTATAATCAAATCTTTTTGTTGTTGGTGGTTCTCCAATGAATGAATATGTATCAGTACCATCATCAGGACAAAGTGTTCTGTTTGAATCTAAAGTCCAAAAAAATCTTCCACATTTAGAACATGATTTTCTGACAAATCCTTGTTCTTGGAATAATTTGACATTATAGTATTTGTCCGGATCTGAGGAGAATTCTTTTAAAATCTGATTTTTATCCAACGATGAGCATGCCTCTTTCCGATATTAAGTATTATTGATTAATGATTACATTAAATACAATCAATCTTTTATCCTAATTATGTTTGGAAGCAAGCCTAAACTCAAAGAGGGCACTCATATTTTCTCAATTAAAAAAAATGGTGATTTTAATGACTTTATTTTTGCCGTAGTTAGCGGTGTTGATGGCAGAAAAGTAGGAGTTAATGGTGTAATTGTAAATCCAATTGGTCTCAAAAATAAGATTAAACAAGGTAAAACTGGTGAAAGATCCGAAGAAATTCTC
>JGI20151J14362_10002289_pt1 | contig 13548 bp, 13 predicted proteins | sample COG_01_FD_14362 | JGI IMG/M metagenome (IMG submission 14362) | reverse complement strand
CCATTAAATATTATTTTAAAATTTCCTTCTAATACAGATGAAAAAAAAAGTGAAGATGATGAGTTTGATGAGTGGGATGAGGAAAATAATAACGATAATGAGGATAAATCTAAATATTGGTTTACAAGGGATAAAATAGATAAAATAATTAAAGTTCACGATTATTTAGAATCATTGCCTGAAGTTGGTAAAGTTTTATCCTTTGGATCTATCTTAAGAGTCGCAGAAGACTTAAATGATAAGGAGTTACAAAGTTTAGAGATTGCAGTTTTATATAGCAAAATTCCCGATGAAATAAAAAAAGAAATAATATCCCCTTATATATCAGTTGAAAATGATGAGGCCAGAATAAGTATAAGAATAAAAGACTCAATGAAAGATTTAAGAAGAGACGATTTAATTAAAAAAATTAATACTGAATTAAATACTAAGTTAGGTTTAGAAAAAAATGAATACAAGTTAGCAGGAGTCTTAATTTTATTTAATAATTTATTGCAAAGTTTATTTAAATCACAAATACTTACATTGGGTATTGTAATACTTGGAATTTTTTTAATGTTTTTTATTTTATTTAGAAATATTACTCTTTCTTTTATTGGCGTTGTTCCTAACTTTATAGCAGCCTTTTTTATTCTTGGAATAATTGGCATGCTTGGCATTCCATTAGATATGATGACTATAACTATCGCAGCTATAACAATTGGTATAGCGGTAGATAATAGTATTCATTATATATACAGATTTAAAGAAGAATTCAAAAAAATTAATAATTACAATAAAACTTTAGATAGATGTCATAGTACAGTTGGTGTAGCAATTTTAAATACCTCAATAACTATTGTGTTTGGTTTTTCAATTTTAGTTTTATCTAATTTTATCCCGACTATTTACTTTGGTGTTTTTACTGGTATTGCCATGTTATTAGCCATGATTTCTGTTTTAACTTTGTTGCCAAATCTAATTCTTACCTACAAACCTTTTGGTGAAGAAATCAATAAAGTTAATTAATGATTGACTTGATAAATAATTCTGTTGGTGACATTAATTTATTAGATATTTTTTTTCTAATAATCTTAGTTTACAATGTTATCCAATGTTTTTTAAAAGGTTTTTCTTTAAGTTTAATTTTATTTATGAAATGGGTTCTTTCAGCTGTGATTACAATTATTCTAGTTCCTAAATTACAGCCCGCTGTAAGTGATTACATTCAGTCTGAATTTATCAACAGTCTTGGTCTAGGTATAGCAATTTTTATTTTTACTCTTTTTGTAACAATTTTAATTGGAAAAACTTTAAGTAAAGCTGTTACGTGGACGGGTGTAGGTTCAATTGATAGAGTATTTGGGTTTTTATTCGGTTTTTTTAAAGGTTACATTGTCTGTATATGTTTGTTTTCAATTTTTAATTGGTTTTACCCATATCAAAATTGGGGTATATCTGCAGATGATGCGATTTCATTTAATTTAATTAATAAAGGAAGTAAAATTTTAATAGAAGAGTTTCCTTCTAATAAAGATTTCATTAACACAAAAGAAAAAATTGAAAAAATTTAATATTGATAAATTAAGAGAGGAATGTGGTATTTTTGGTATATCAAACCATCAAGATGCTTCTGCTCTAGTAGCTTTAGGTTTGCATGCATTGCAACATAGAGGTCAAGAAGGATGTGGAATAGTTTCATTTGATGGAAAAAATTATCATTCAGAAAAAAGGCAAGGTTTGGTCGGAGATCATTTTACTGATAATAAAATATTAAAAAATTTACCTGGTAAATTTGCTATAGGTCATAATCGATATTCAACAACTGGTGAAACTTCTCTAAGAAATATTCAGCCTTTTTTTGCCGACCTTCATATGGGAGGGCTAAGTGTTGCTCATAATGGTAATTTAACGAATGCTATTATATTAAGGGACGCTTTAGTTAAAGATGGTGCAATTTTTAGAACAACTAGCGATACCGAAACTATTGTACAACTAATAGCTAAGTCAAAAAGAAATAAATTTTTAGATAAATTAATTGATACTTTGTTTCAAATTCAAGGTGGTTATTCTCTAGTTTTAATGACTAATAAAAAATTAGTCGGTGTGAGAGATCCTTTTGGAATAAGACCTTTGGTAATTGGAAAATTAAAAGAATCTTATATTTTTGCATCTGAAACATGCGCTTTGGACATAGTGGGTGCAACTTTTATTAGAGAAGTTGATAATGGAGAAATAGTAATTATTGAAAATAATGAATTAAGTTCTATAAAACCATTCCCGAAACTTAAACCGCGACCTTGTATTTTCGAATTTATATATTTTGCCAGACCAGATAGTTTAATAAAAAATAAATGTGCTTATGAGTATAGAAAAAATTTAGGTTCAGAATTAGCTAAGGAGACAGATATAAAAGCTGACCTAGTTGTACCTGTTCCAGACTCGGGTGTACCTGCTGCATTAGGATATGCTAAACAATCAAAAAAACTTTTTGAATTAGGATTGATTAGAAATCATTATGTTGGCAGAACTTTTATTGAACCAACTCAAAATATTAGGAGTCTTGGTGTAAAATTAAAGTTAAGTTCAACTAGAACAATTATTAAAAATAAATCCATTGTGCTTATTGATGACTCATTGGTTAGAGGTACCACATGTCTAAAAATTGTAAAAATGCTATACGAATCAGGAGCAAAAGAAGTCCACGTAAGAATTGCTTGCCCGGAGATTATTTATCCTGATTTTTATGGAGTTGATATGCCAACAAGAGAAGAACTTTTAGCATACAATAAAAGTAATAAAGATATGTGCGATTACATTAATGCAAAAAGTTTAAAATTTTTAAGTATAGATGGTTTGTACAAAGCATTAATAGGTGAAAAACGAAATTCAAATTACCCTCAATTTAGCGACCATTATTTTACTGGTGACTACCCGATTAAACCTTATGATAATTTAAAAGGCGTTAAGGTAAAACAACTATCATTATTAAGTGGAAAATCGAATAATTAATCTACAATTAATAATTTGTTTTTATTATTTAAATACATCAAAGAATTATTAATGATAATAGGATTAGAGCGCAAATAAGATGGTAGTTTTAATACATCTTTAATTTCTCCCCTCAAATTTAATTTTATGACATATGAATTTTCTAAAAATAAAAAAATATTATTATTTATCATCATCATATTTTTTACTTTTAAATTCTTTTTTTTTGTATTCAAGTATTCACCAACTTTCTGATTAATTTCATGAGAATAAATAATTTCACCATCTTTTAAACTCATGGATATAAGATAATTATTTTTAGAAACTAAAAATATATAATTATTATTTATCAAAAAATTTATATCTGTGGAGTAGTTCTTTTTTTTAATAATCGAGCCATTTTTACTATTCAAAATAAAAAAACTATCATTAGAAGAAACTATAATTTTATCATCGTAATAAAGGATTTCACTTCCATAAAATAGATCACTTAAATTTAAATCTAGTGTTTTATTTAAATTTATAAACCAATTAAAATTAAAATTTTCTTTGTTTATTGAGTATAAAGAGCCGTACGTATTTAAAAAAAATATATCTTTATTGCTTAAAGAAATATTGTTTATAAATAAATTATTTATTGGTGTTTCTTCGGTAGGAATTAATTTTACTAAATTTCCTGTTTCTTTTTCTAATATGAAAAACTCATTATTTTGATTTGATATTGCTATTTTATTAGAAAAAAGTTTGACATTAGACCTAAACGGTATTTTAAAATTTTTAGCCCATAAAATTTTATTGCTTACATAATCATAAGCATAAATGTAGCCTATATTATCAGATGTATAAATTATATTTTGATCAATAATTAAATTTAAGGATTTTTTAATATTTTTATATTTCTTTTGGTAAAAATTAAATTTGGAAATAATTTTATTCTGTGCAATTGAAAATACTATAATATTTCCTTTTATATCACTAAATATTAAATTGTTATCATTATATAATATATAACTATCGACTTGATTTTTTGTTAACTTTTTAGTTTTAAGTATAATATTATTTCTTTCATTATATTTAAAATTTTTTAAGTTATTGTTTGGGCTATAAAATTTATCTTTCCATGATAAAGATGCTGATGGTTTGTTTATTTTAAATTTGAATTCACGATCTACTTTTACGGTTCTATCAAAAATTTCATTTGATGATTTTATTTTTTTAAAATCTTTAAAAACTGATACTATTTTTTTATTACTTATTTCATCATTATTTTTCCAAATTCCACTTTTATTATCAAATGAACAACTATTAAATAAGAATAAAGTTATTATAGGATATAACAATTTCATTAATTATTTTTGAATTAATTCTTCAGCAATATTTTTTAATGATGAATTTTTATTTATTAAATCTTTCAATAAATCATTTCCTTTCTGTGAATCTAAAGTATTTATTAAAAATAAAGCTTTTTTAAATAAAATAAGATCTTTATTTTCTTTTTTTGAAATATTTTTTTCTAGAATTTTGAAATAATATAAAATTTTATCTTTATCTTCAATTAAATCTTTTTCTATTAAATTATTTAAGGCTAGAATTGAATAAAAAGAATTTTTACTTAAAATAATTTCTTCATAAAGTGTTTTTGCATTATTTTTTTTATCAATCTTTAAATAAATACTTGCTTGAATATATTTTTCAGATATTAAAATATTTTTTTTATTATTTAGATGCGTTAAAAATATTGAAAAAATTAAAATTAGTATTAAAATTAAAATGCTTATATAAATCTTTAGCTTATTATTATTGTAAAAAGCTATAATTTTATTTTTAAGATCTAATCTATTTTCTGTGTTTTGTTGCATTTAACAAGTTAGTTTTTGTTGGAAAACCTTTTAATTTTACATCTCTAGTATATTTTTTTACAGCTTTATCAATTATTCTTTCTAGGTTCACATATTTTTTTACAAATTTAGGATAAAAACCACTAATTCCTAACATATCATCAGTGACTAATATTTGGCCATCGCATTTTGATGAAGAACCAATACCTATTGTTGGAATTCTTAACTTATTTGTTATTAACTCTGCCGCCATAGGTGATAAACATTCGAGCACTATTGAAAATGCACCGGCTTCCTCGATAAGCATAGCTTCTTTTAAAAGTTTAAAAGCCTCATCTTTTGTTTGACCTTCAATTTTAAATTTTTTAAATTGTGGGGTGTAACCTATATGGCCCATCACATGAATTTTATTTTTTGTAAGCAACTTTATAATTTCGTAGTTTTTTCCCTTATTTTCTAATTTAATTGCATCGCATTTTGTTTTTTTAATAATAAATTTTGCATTTTTTAAAGCTTTTTTGGCATTTTCATAACTTCCTTTTGGCATATCAACTACAAAAAGTGTTTTTTTTAAACCCATTTTTACACTTTGGGCATGTTGAATAATATTTTCTAAGCTAATTTTATGGGTGTTTTTATGACCGTATAAAACGTTTGCGGTTGAGTCTCCGACTAAAACAAGATCTACATGTTTATCTAAAATTTTTGCGATGCTTTTTGAATAAGCAGTTAAGCACACAATTTTTGATTTATTTTTTTTTAATTTAATATTATTAATTTTGATATTCATTATTCAAGCTCAATTGTACTTGGAGGTTTTGAAGTTATATCATAAACAACTCTATTAATTCCTTGCACATTATTTATAATTTTATTAGAAATATTATCTATAAAGTTTTTAGGAAAGGTAAAATAATCAGCTGTCATGCCGTCCTCAGAGGTTACAGCTCTCAATAAACAAATATTTTCGTATGTTCTTGAGTCCCCCATAACACCAACAGTTTTTATTGGTAACAATGCAGCATAAGCTTGCCATATTTTTTTATACAAACCTGTTTTAATCAATTCATTAATATAAATATGATCTGCTTTTTGAAGAATTTTAATTTTTTCATGTGTTATATTTCCTACAATTCTAATACCAAGTCCCGGTCCTGGAAATGGGTGTTTTAAATTTATATTATTAACTAAACCTAATGACTTACCTAAAATTCTAACTTCGTCTTTAAAAAATTCTTTTAAAGGCTCTAATAGTTCTAAATTCATTTTTTTTGGTAAACCTCCTACATTGTGATGAGATTTTATTTTTGATGTTTTGCTACCAGTTGAAGATCTGCTTTCAATAATATCTGGGTAGAGAGTTCCTTGTGCTAAAAATTTTAAATTTTTATATTTTTTTGACTCTTTTTCAAAAACTTTAATAAATAAATTTCCAATTATTTTTCTTTTTTTTTCAGGGTTGTGGATATTTTTTAATTTAGCTAAAAACAAATTCGATACATTTATTAATTTTACATTTAAATTATATTTATTTTTAAAAATTTTGTAAGTATATTTAAATTCATTTTTTCTCATTAAACCTGTGTCTACCATAATGCAAATAAGATTTTTTTTAATTGCTTTGTTTATCAATAATGCTACGACGCTACTATCAACACCACCAGACAATGCACATATAACTTTATCTTTTTTAACTTTTTTTTTTATATCGTCTATTAATCTTTTTTTTTGAGATATTACGCTCCAGTTTTTTTTTATTTTACAAATTGAAAATAAAAAATTTTTAAATATTTGTATTCCGCTATCTGTGTGAGTTACTTCTGGATGAAACTGAACGCCGTATATTTTATCTTGTGTATTTTCAATTATTGTTAATTTGGAGTCTTTAGTTGAAGCGACCGTTTTGAAATTTTTAGGTAATTTAACTACTGCATCTTCATGACTCATCCATACAGCTTTTCTATTATTAAGATATTTGTTTGTTAAAAGTGAAGTTTTTTTTTTTTGTAAAAATGCCCTTCCAAATTCTCTTCTTTTTTTTGAAGCTTTTATTTTACCGCCCAAGAGTTTTGCTATTAATTGTAGTCCGTAGCATATTCCCAATATTGGTATTTTTTTTTTAAATATGGCCTTAGGAACAGTTTCAAATTTTGTAGCTGTAACCGTTGAGGGACCACCAGAGAATATAAAGCCTTTAATATCATTATAATCTTTAAATTTGATAAGTTTTTTCGGGGTGATTATTTCACAATACACACCTATTTCTCTTACTCTTCTTGCTATTAGTTTAGTTACTTGAGAACCAAAGTCGATGATTAAAACTTTATCTTTATTGGTTTGAAATTGCATTTATTGTTTTGATAAATTTTCAATTTCAATTTTTAATTTTTCGCTCTGATCACAAAAATTAATACATATAAATTTTAATTTTTTATTAAGTTCTATACTTTTTTTATAATCAGATGATGATAATTTTAATTTTGCTAGATTATAAACTGCCTCTTCATTTTTGGGATTTAATAACATTACTGAATTCAGATTTTGTTCCTCTAGGCTATTATTTTTTTTTTTATTAAAAATTTTTGATAAATATAAATATGATAATTCGCTTTTTGGATTATTAACTATATCTTGTTCAAATTTAAATTTTGCTTCATCATATTTTTTTTGATTAAATAGAATTATTCCATCTTTATAATACTTTGATGCAGCAAATAAAATATTAGGTATTAATAAGAAAATAGAAAAAAAAATAATTTTTTTAATTATCATAATTTATAATTTATAATTTATAGTTAATTGTTTTTTGTGTCATTTCAACGCTATGAACCATACTTTCGTAAAACCCTGCCTTAGTAATTTTAATAAATTTTGCTTTTTTATTTATTTCTTTTAAATTCTTAGCTCCAATATATCCCATTGAGGATCTCAATCCACCTTGTAGTTGATATATTATTTCAGATACCTTTCCTTTATATTCTACTCTGCCTTCAACTCCTTCTGGAACAAATTTTGACTTATCTTTAAAATTTTTTTGAAAATATCTATTTGCAGACCCAGCTGACATTGCTCCTATTGATCCCATTCCTCGATATACTTTAAATAACTTTCCTTTTACCCTAAATTTTTTTCCTGGACTTTCTTCAGTTCCAGCAAAAATTGAACCCATCATAATAGCATCAGCCCCCGCTGCTAAAGCTTTTGCAATATCTCCTGAAAATTTAATTCCACCATCAGAAATTATTTTTACATTTTTTTTATTAAGTGCTTTTTTAACATCAATGATTGCAGATATTTGAGGAACACCTATTCCAGCCACCATTCTAGTAGTACAAATTGAACCGGGTCCTATTCCTACTTTAATTATATCGGCTCCTGAATTATATAGTTTTTTTGCGGCTTCACCTGTAGCAATATTACCCACACAAATTGGAACATCTTTAATAACTCTTTTAATTTTTGATAAAGTTTTAAGAACTTTTTCACTATGACCGTGAGCAGTATCAATGACTATTAAATCTACGCCATACGATATTAGAGATTTAGCTCTATCTATATCTTCTGCATTAGTACCTACAGCTGCTCCGACAACTAATTTTTTATTTTTTACTTTTTTTACTTCTTGCGATTGATTTTTGATATTTAAATTTCTATGAATAATCCCTATTCCTCCCTCTTTTGCTATTGCTATAGCCATTTTAGACTCTGTTACGGTATCCATTGCTGAAGATAAAAAAGGAACTTTTAAAGAGATTTTTTTTGTTAATTCAAGAAATATGCTGGTTCTAGAGGGCAATATAGAAGAATATCTCGGCAAAAGTAAAACGTCATCAAAGGTTAATGCTTCTTTAATCGTATCCATACAAACTTATATACGATTATTTTTTTTTATAAAGTCTTTAAAATTTCACAATGTAAATAAGTTTCTTTTGACTCTTTTCTGCTAGATTCTGGCTTAAAAAAATTTACTTTTTCAAATACAGATTTAGCAAGGTTTTTAACTTCTATAAAGTCTTCACCCATGAAAATTTTAGAGACTAATACACCTTTAGGTTTAAGAGTGTCCTTTGAAAAATTTATTACTTCCGCGCACAATTGATTTGTTCTTATAGAATCTAATGATTTGCTGCCAGTTGTATCAGCTGCCATATCCGATATAATCACGTCTAGATTTGACTTAAAATAATTAATAACTTCACTTTTAGTTTTTTTTTCTAAAATATCTGCTTTGATAAATTTTAAATTTTTAATTGGATTCATATATTTAATGTCTATTGACATTATTTTACCTGTTTTAATTATTTCACTTGCTACTTGACTCCATCCTCCAGGACAACACCCCACATCTAATAAATTGGTTTTATTTCTAATAAATCTAAATTTGTTATTTATCTCTATTAATTTAAATGAAGCTCGAGATCGATAGCCTAAAGTTTTTGATTTTTTAAAAAATTGATCTCTATGCTGTTTTATTCTCCAGGTATTACTTTTTTTGGTTCTTTTTGATTTCTTCATTATAAAATATCTTCATGACTGTCATCAGATATTTTTTCTATGTTTTTTTTGTTTTGATTATTATAAATTACTATACTGACGGGTATAGATATTAAATAACCAGTTCCAAATATTAATAAAGTTTCAAGAGTATAGAAGAGTAGCGCTATAAAAACTATTCCTATACCTAGTAAAAGAAAAACTGTGGCTTTGGGTGATATAGATATTTTTTTAAGCGCTAATGTTGGGATTTTACTAACTAATAAAATTGCAATTAATATAGTTAGATACGGAGTAAATTGTTTTATATTTATCCCAAAATTAAAATTTGTTAACTCATATATTAGTGGCATTAAAATTAATAGTCCTCCTGCAGGTGATGGAACTCCCTCAAAGAAGTTGTTTTTCCACTCTTCTGTTTCATTAATTTTAGTTAGATTAAATCTAGCTAATCTTAAAACACAACAAACTGAATATATTAATGTAATGGCCCATCCAAGTTTTCCATAATTATTTAATTCCCAAAAATATAAAATGAAAACTGGAGCTATACCAAAACTCACAAAATCTGTTAATGAGTCTTAATCCTCCTGCAGGTGATGGGACTCCCTCGAAGAAATTATTTTTCCACTGTTCTGTTTCAATAATTTTAGTTAAATTAAACCTAGCTAATCTTAAAACACAACAAACTGAATATATTAATGTAATGGCCCATCCAAGTTTTCCATAATTATTTAATTCCCAAAAATATANAATNAAAACTGGAGCTATACCAAAACTCACAAAATCTGTTAANGAGTCTAATTCCTTTCCAAATTCTGATGTTCCTTTAATTAATCTTGCAATTCTTCCGTCTAGCGCATCTAAAATTGCTGCTATCAAAATTAAAGTGACTGCTAAATNAAAATTACCATCGATAGCAAATTTAATTGAGCTAATTCCTAAACAAACTCCTGCGAGTGTTAAAATGTTAGGTAGTAAATATCTTGTTTTTTTTGATGAAACTAATTTAAATTTTTTATTTTCTTCCATTACTCTGAAGCTAGTAGACTTTCTCCTGCTACAACATTTTGACCAAGTTGAGCTAGAACTTTTTTTTTTTTAAAATAAATATCGACTCTACTACCAAATCTAATCATTCCAATTCTATCTCCTTGCTTTAATTCTTGACCTTGTTCTACTTCGCAGACTATTCTTCTTGCTATTAGGCCAGCAATTTGAACAATTATTATCTCTTCTCCGTTACTTAATTTAATTTTAAAATAATTTCTTTCATTTTCCTCACTAGCTTTATCTAATGATGCATTTAAAAATTTTCCAGGTTTATAATATATCTCTTCTACTTTTCCTGATGAGGGTATTCGATTTACATGACAGTTAAATACATTCATAAAAACGCTTACTCTTGTATATGATGTGTTTTCTAACCTAAGTTCTTCTGGACCAGACTTTTCTGAAATATCTGTAATTAGACCGTCTGCTGGTGATACTAAATAACTATCATCATTTATTGAATATCTTTCAGGATCTCTAAAAAAGTAATAAATCCAAACTGTAATTAAGACAAATAGAGAACCAAAAAATTTAGAGAAAAATAGAACTATAAAAGTTGCTAAAATAGATATAGCTAAAAACTTGTATCCTTCTTTGTGTATTTTAGGGAATATAGTATTAAACATAATTAATAATTTGATAATTTTTTCCTAATATGTATAAAAACCAAAGTTAATCAATCTATATTTTATGGCAAAAATAAAAGTTAAAAATCCAGTTGTTGAGCTAGATGGCGATGAAATGACTAGAATTATTTGGTCTTTCATAAAAGATAAGCTGATTAAGCCCTATTTGGAAATAGACCTAAAATACTATGATTTAGGAATAGAGAGTAGGGATAAAACTGATGATCAAATTACAATAGATGCGGCTAACGCTATTAAGCAATATGGAGTTGGTGTTAAATGTGCAACAATTACACCTGATGAAGCAAGAGTTGAAGAATTTAAACTTAAGAAGATGTGGAGATCACCTAATGGAACAATTAGAAATATATTAGGTGGTACAGTTTTTAGAGAGCCAATTATTTGCAAAAATGTTCCAAAATTAGTTCCTGGATGGACGCAGCCAATTGTTATTGGCCGTCATGCATTTGGAGATCAATATAGAGCAACTGATTTTTTAATACCTGGTGAAGGTAAAATGGAAGTTAAATGGACATCTAAAGATGGTAAAGATAAAAAAGAGTTTGAAGTATTTAATTTTACCGGACCTGGCACTGCGTTAGCAATGTATAATTTAGATGACTCTATAAAAAATTTTGCTAGGGCATGTATGAATTATGGCCTTGAAAGAAAATGGCCGGTTTATTTATCTACTAAAAATACAATCTTAAAAGCTTATGATGGTAGATTTAAAGATTTATTTCAAGAAGTATATGAAAAAGAATTTAAGGACAATTTTGAAACATCAAAAATTACTTATGAACATAGATTAATTGATGACATGGTGGCATGCGCTATGAAATGGAATGGCGGATATGTTTGGGCGTGTAAAAATTATGATGGAGATGTTCAGTCAGATACAGTTGCACAAGGATTTGGATCTTTAGGACTGATGACAAGTGTTTTGATGACACCAGATGGTAAAACAGTTGAGTCAGAAGCTGCCCACGGAACAGTAACTAGACATTATAGAATGCATCAACAAGGAAAGGAAACTTCTACAAATCCTATTGCATCAATTTTTGCGTGGACAAGGGGTTTGGCACATCGAGGGAAGTTGGATAATAATAATGATCTTATTAATTTTGCTTTATCTTTAGAAAAAGTTTGTGTTGAAACAGTTGAAAGTGGATCAATGACAAAAGATCTAGCTATTTTAATTGATAAATCGACAAAATATTTAACAACTAATCAATTTTTAGAAGCAATAAATAGTAATCTAAAAAAAAACTTAACTAATTTTTCTTAATACAGCTTTATAGGCATCTTCAACTTTAGTTTCATCAACTCCTCCTGCTTGTGCAAAATCTTTTCTTCCTCCTCCACCTTTGCCACCTAAAACAGAAGCAGCTATTTTAACTAATTCAACTGCATCAAATTTTTCTGTTAAGTCTTTTGTAATACCCACTGAAACACCTACTTTTCCATCAAGAACAGAAAAAGCAATTAGAACTCCTCTTTTTATATCTTTTTTTCCAGAGTCAATAATTGTTCTTAGTTCTTTTGAGGGAAGATTTTTTATCGTCTGATATCTAAATATAAAATCTGAAATTTTATTATCTTTAATAATATTTTTACTCTTATCTGCAATTATATCTTTTAAATTAGCTTGATCTAGTTGTTTACTTAAATTTTTTAAATTTTCAGTATTACTTAAATCATTGTTATAATTAGGTTTGATTTTAAGCTTCTCTAAAGCTTTTTTAATAATTTTAATTTCTTCATTTAATTTATTCTCTTTATTGGATTGAGTTTGTTTAAGATTTTTTTCATATTCTACAAGTTGATCTGCTCTTAAAGCTTCAACTCGTCTTACTCCAGAAGATATGGATGACTGACTAATTATTTTAAATCTACCTATTTCTGATGTATTTGATACATGTGTTCCACCACATAATTCTGTTGAAAAATATTTATTTGTTTCATCTCCCATAGACAAAACTCTGACTTCGTCACCATATTTCTCACCAAATAATGCTAGAGCTCCTTTATCTACTGCCTCCTTTGTTGTCATAATTCGAGTTTTAACGTTACTCGCTTTAGAAACCATCTCATTTACCAAATCTTCAATCTTATTAATTTCATTTTTTTCGATTGGTTTATTGTGGCTAAAATCAAATCTTAACTTTTCTGGACTTACTAAAGANCCTTTCTGAGTAACATGTTTGCCTAAGGTCCTTCGTAAAGCCTCGTGAAGTAAATGAGTAGCTGAGTGATATGCTCTAGCATCATTTCGTCTTCTAACGTTTATCTCTAAATTTACATTTTCACCCACTTTTACTGATCCTGTTACCACTTTTCCAACATGCACATGTAGGTCGCCCATTTTTTTTTGGGTATCAGTAATTTTTATTTTGCATTTTGAAGTTTTTATCTCTCCCTGGTCACCAACTTGTCCTCCAGACTCTCCATAAAAAGGAGTTTGATTAGTTATTATTTCAATTTCTTCATTTTCTTTTGCTTCATTAATGAAGTCTTTTCCTTTTGATATTTTTAAAACTACTCCCTCTGCTTTATTAAATTCGTAA
>JGI20151J14362_10002287_pt1 | contig 13558 bp, 11 predicted proteins | sample COG_01_FD_14362 | JGI IMG/M metagenome (IMG submission 14362) | reverse complement strand
CGATTGGGATACCTCCAAGGTCACCAGGATGACGTGGATGTTCGAAGAGGCGAAGGCGTTCAATCAACCGATCGGCGAATGGGATACCTCAATGGTCACCGACATGACGGGGATGTTCAACGAGGCGTCGAGCTTCAATCAACCGATCGGCGACTGGGATACCTCCAAGGTCACCGACATGGCGATGCTGTTCAAGAAGGCGTCGAGCTTCAATCAACCGATCGGCGATTGGGATACCTCCAAGGTCACCAGCACGAAAGCCATGTTCGACGGCGCCACAGCCTACAAAGGGGGGTACCAAGCCTACCCAGGACGTTATTGCAAGGGCAGGAACGAGGTCGGTACCATGTATGGTACATTTGCGCAATGCGCGGCTAAATGCCAAGCGTCCCCGACGTGCATCTCGTTCGATTTCGGCAGAAGCAGAGCGGACTGGACGTCGACGGCCAGAGCAAATTGCTACCTCTCCGAGACGTGCACGACGAAAGTCTCGAACACGCACAGCGGCTTTACCCTGCTCATCAAGGCTTAGGCTGATGCGCTGTAGCCGGACAGGACGTCGAGGTAGGCGAGTGATGTGTGACCGCCGTTGAGTAACCGAATCCTGGTCGGCTTGAAAGTGCATTGGAGGAATCAGGAAATGTTCAAGGGCGCGGATGCCCACAACAGGGCTCGCCTCGCGGGTAAGCCAAGTCCTGAGCCAAAAGAATGCCGTAAGAGTACGGCTTTCAAACGATTTCTGTACATACCCTGTCTTTTTTTTACGCTGAGGGAGGTGTTGCGAAACCCGCAATACCCTCCTGGAGGTTTATCGTTCCGACGACTTTCCCCTCCTCTTCTTCCAGCGATGCTTTTATTTAATATCGAGTTGTTATTTTCACTCATCAACAGCGTCGTATCTCCTCGCGTCGTGCGTTTCCAATCTTGAGCCTCTCCTTCACGTCAGCTTGGACATGTCCCGCCTGTANCACCCGTGCGCTTCCTCTCACTCCTTTTGNAGCCGCATCTGCTCGTAAAACTCAGCCTNCAGCTGCCTGGCCTTCTCCTCCTCCTCCGCCAACATCCCCAGCTGCACGTCCCGGAGCTCGAGCGCGGTGTCCGGCGCGGCGCTTTCAATCAGTGTCTCCCCGCGCCCCCTTCAATCGCCGCCGCCCTCTTCATCCTCGATATCGCCACCGTCACCGCGCCCCATATGATCGGTATAGCTCCGCCCAGCGCCAGCTCCGTCGGCACCGGCGGCGCGTAAGGGGTCGCACTCGCCGCCTTGAGCAGGTACCCGAGAACGCCGAGCGAGTAGTAGGTGATTGCCACCGCGGACAGACCCTCGACGTTGTGCTGCATCATCAGCTGCGTCGAGCTCGTCTTCTTCAGCTCCCGCAGGTTCTCGTTGCTCTGCGCGTGCTGCTCCAGCGTCAGCCTCGTGCGTATGATCTCTGCTGTGAGCTGCGAGGACATCGCCACCTTGTCCAGCCTTCGCTGCGTCGCGTTGAACGTTCGAAGCGCGGGCTTCATCGCCGCGTCCAGGAATGTGTTCACGGAGGGAACTCCCGCGATCCTTCCGGCGCGCATGTACTCCAGCCTGTCCTCCACGATGCTCGCGTACGCGTTGCTCGCGTTGAACCGGTCGTGCGCGATGGCGCTGAGCCGCTGACCCGTCACCGCCAGCCGCGTCAGCCTCCCGAGTAAATCCCGCTTGCCGTCCTCGTCCTCGCCGTCCATCGCGTCGACACTCTCCGCCACGTCCTTCAGCTCCTCGTTCAGCGCGTCCACCCGCCGCCCGAGCCCCTGCGCGAAAGGCATCGCCATGAGCGCGAGCATCCTATACTTATCGAGCTCGATCATGCGCTGCGCCGCCTTCCCCGCGGACGTCCTCACGAATGCTCGAGCGTCGTCCCTCTGGTGCCGTATCACCACGCGGTTGAACCCGTCGCCGTGCGAGCGCCAGTCGCTGAAACACCGGAACCGGCCCTTCTCCAGCTCGCAACCGGTGATGACGTCGTTTTCGGAGCTGCCGAACAGCCGACGCAGGTCCTCGATGATCGCGGCGGACGCCTCGTGCTTCGCGCGGTCGTCCTCCTCCGCCGCCGCCGCCGCCGCAAATGTCGCCTTTGACGAGCCCCCCACCGTTTCGTCCGTCACCGCGAGGTGCGTAGCGCAGATGACCGCCCCGGGCACGCTCGCCACCCATNNCGCGGGCACNGCCGCGACCGCGACGTTCGCGGCGTCGAAGGGCGCGTCCAGCGCTGCTTCGTCCAGGTCGCCGCATCTCGTGAACTGGTACGTCTGCGCCTCGGCGTGCCGCTCCCATCGCAGGGCGAGCGACGGCGTGAGGTGGCACGAGTGGAAGGACGCGCCGCGCGTGGGGGGCGTCGCGCCGAAGTGCTCGCAGAGCGACGCGAGGTGGTCATAATCGGCGTCGTAGGCGACGGCGGGGTTCCGCGTCGCGCCCCGCGGATGCGCCAGCGGGCACTCGACGCCGTCGACGAGCTCGACAGTCTTGTGCGTGCATGTGATGGCGCTGACCAGGGAGGGAACCTCGAGGCGGTTCCACGGGCGCGCGTGGAGGATGGACGCGGCCTCGAAGCGTGTCGGGTGGTTGACGATGATCGATCGAGACCGCGTCGGCGTCGTGGAGAGCGAACGCGTCGTCGGCGACGTGAGCTGACGGGGATGCCGATATGACGCGCTCGACGCGTCCGCGCCTTCGCCGATTCTGCGCGTCACGTCGCCGGCGTGACGGCCGCCGACGCGGCGGTAACACGCCGCCGCGAGCTTCTCGAGCGCGCGGACGCGCATCGTCGATGCCGCGCCCATCGGAGTGCCCACCCGGTGTGCGAGGCGACGCCATGGACATTCCGAGAAGTCCTTGTTTTGTCATATTTTCAGGGTTGGCCGTCACGGAGCCGCCACAACCTCGATGTCCGAGCCGAAGGCGACGAGAGCGACGGTGAAGAGATCGCTCAGGCCGACGTACCATCTGTTGGGCGACGGACTGAGGAAGCTCCTTCGCCATAAATTGCTCAGGGTCACCCTCCTCGCCGCAGTTTTCCTCGGAGCGAGATGGAATCCCGTGATGCGGATACCGCTCATCCCCACACTCCTCCTCATGTTCAGCCTCCGGCACTTCGTCCTGACGCCGCCGCCGAAGAAGGACAAGGAGAAGGCGTGCGGTACGGTGGACTGACGGAGGATCAAATCGCGGAGAGGGTGGTGGACTACGACGAGGACTCGTACGGCTTCGTCAGGATGGTCAGGCTGGCACTTTTGGAGTCGGGGGTATTGAACGAGGAGACCCCTCTGGGCAAACTGCACGCGCTTCGCCCGCCGAAAGGTCGGCGTAAGAACCCGTTCTTGTTCGTACTCCAAAACGACCTGCGCAAGTCGAAGGACTTCGCGGAGGCGCTGCATCGGTTCGTGCGACGCGAGGTCTGCGCCGCTCTCGGAGTGTCGCGCGTCGCGTATCAGAGGAGGCCGACGTTCCGCGTGCACATGGCCGGTGGCCCGGCTCAGGGGTTCGCGCACGCCGATGGTCTTGAGCCGTATAATCATCAGCCTGGGGAGGTGAACATCTGGGCGCCGCTGAGTAAGGTGTACGGGAGCAACTCGCTGACGTCGGAGTCATCGCCGGGCAAGGGTGACTTTCACGCTTTCAAAGCCGGGGCTGGCCAGTTTGTGAGGTTCTACGGGAACAGGTGTTGGCATTACTGCTTAGATAACACCACGGAAGACACGAGGGTGAGCTTCGACCTGAGGGTGGTGCCCATGGACCTGTTCGACGACAACCACGACGGGCCGATACGGACTCTGGGCCGACGGGCGGACAAACGGCGATTCTCGAAGATAAAACCGTTGAAGCTGGGCGAGTACTACATGGACTCCGACGCAGAGTTCGATGAGCAGTGGAAACAAATGAGGGGTCGAATGTAGTCGACTTTCGTTCGTAGCATCAGGGTGACTTGGCGTTTTAGGATGAATATAGTTTTATAGTTTCAGTGCGACCCTCGCGTCGTTACAAGCGAATATTTTTTTCTTGCTTCGTCGGACATAACCTCACATTTCCTTCTCGCACATCGCCTTGTACGCGTCGCGGACTTGGTCGAATACCCTGTCCGCGATGTAGCACTGGTCCGTGCTCCCACCCTTCTGCCTCACCTTGTCGGGGTGGATGATGATCAGAGCCTTGTGGTACGCCTTCTTCACGGCGTTTGCTTCGATGAGATCGTTGAGACCGGGCGACTTGTACCCGTGGTTCTCCCACAGCACATCCCCGAGCTTGGCGAGCATGGTGCGGATGTTACCCTGGTTCTGACGCAGCCACTCGTCGATATCGGCGCCGATGAGATCCTTGAGCACCTGACGCTCAGCCTGCTCAGCCACCGCGGCTATTTCTCTGTCGCGTTTCTCCTGAAGCTTCGCCCGCATCGCCGCGCGGACCCTGTCGTGCCTCTTCTTCCTCGCCGCGGTGCGCTCCTCGGTATCACCCTCCTGCTCGTCGTCGCTAACGTCGTATTCGACCTCATCCAACGTCACCTTGCCCGAGATCGTGGTCGCTACCCCCGCGCTCGTGGCGCCTCCGTTGCCCATCATCGGACCGAACATGTCGTCAATCACCGCCGGTTCATGTACCGGTTCATATTGGCCGCTGGGCACCGACGGCGCACCGAACAGCCCGTCGAGTTCGTCCCCGAGAGACATGGTACCACCCGCGGGTTTCTTCGAAGACGCCCCGACCCCGAGGAGATCCTCCAACGAACTCCCCACCGGGCCCGAGGAAACCGTTTGCGCCGACCCTGTGGCGGACGACTTCGGCGCCGACCCGGGTCCCGGCGACAAGAGGTCGTCGAATCCGGCGAACCCGTCCACGACAGGTTCCGCGTGCGTCACCGACGACAGCCGCGACGACCCCGAACTCTTCGACCTCGCCCTCTCGACCGCCCTCTCGAGGTCAGTCGCGTAGTCCGCCTCGCCCCCGCTCAACGCGTCGGAGCTATTCAGTGAGTGATCTACGTGAGTCTCCTCGCCCGTGGTACCCGCGGTTCCGCCGGCGAACGCGTCAAAGGCGTCCATGTCGTTCGACACCGAGCCCGACACGGGTGTCATGCCCGCCGGCGACGCCGTCTCCGATCCGCTGACGCTGTCACCGACGATGCTGACACCGGTCCCGAACATCGCCCCGAGGATATCGTCGGCGTCGTCGAGGCCCCCGCCGCGACCCTGAGATCCCCCGTGACCCTGAGACCCCCCGTGACTGAGATCACCCGCGCTGCCGTTCCTGCTGCCCATCGCCGCCGCCATCATGCTCGGGCCCTTCAAACTGCTCGACACCGAGCCGGTCGCGATACCTCCGAGGGACTGAGACATGAGGTCATCGAGCCCGAGGGAACCGACACCTCCGGCTGACGGCGAGGACGGCGCCCGGTGTGGGGTTCCAGCCGCCAGGTTCGCATCTGTGCCGCGGGGAGACTCGAAGAAGTCACCAGCCATGCCCGGTGTCTGCGCGGGGTACGCGCCGGACGTTCCACCGGCCGCGGGCCTGCGTTTGGTAAGGAGAAGGATCATCCGAGTCAGCTCCTGATTGTGAAGAGCACGAAACGATATCTTCGCGAGGGTCGCGGGGGTTGGGCGAGGGTGTCGATCGCGCGAAAGGGCTGGGGGGGACTCACGTGTTGATTGGCTTGGGCGCTGTTCCGAGTCCGAATATATCGTCGAGTGGNTCCGCGCCCGTGGAACCCGCCCCCCCGCCCCCCGCCGGGGTCGAGGCGAAGCCACCCGTCGTCACCCCGCTCGGTCCCTTCTTCGGGGTGCTGCCAAACAGGTCGTCGAGCAGGTCAGCCTCCGCCTTGCTGGACTTGGCCGTCGACATCGGGGTGCTCGTCGTCGCACCACCCTTCATCGCGTTCATGCTCTTCCCCTTCATCGACGTCGAATTCGAGAGGGAGAAGTTATCCATGAGGTTCTCGAGCCCGCTCATTGTACCCAGTGCGCGAGGTCGAGGGGAGGGAGAAAAAAGATTGAAGAATGTCGAGACGAGAGCCCGGTAGAACGTCTCCCTGTGGCGCGATCCCGCCGGGGTTACGCGCGGACTCGCGGATTCGAACCGACACGCCGGAGATTGGCGTGAGATCCGGACTGTTCCCTGTCCGGCCGTCCGCGCACCGCCGTGCACGATGGTTTGAACGGAGTGAGGGCGACTCCCGACTTTTACAAGTATTCGGCCCTGGAAGGCGTTCGACGCGTCACCTCGCGCGCAGATCTGCTGGAATCAGATGTTACCTCTCAACGGGAGCGTCACTCGCGCCGGCACGCGACCGGTCATACGGGCACGATGCTCAGCGTCTCCCGGGCGCACACGACCACTCTCACCTTGAACCCTTCGGTCGCGGCGAGAAGATCCTCCCGGCCCCGCCCCGTTCTCCGCGCTCGCCCCAACATTCCGCTCGCTCCAACGACCTCCCACAGACCTCAGCAGCAGCGCCAACGAGCGATGATGAGGTCGTCCACAGGGGAGCTCAACCCACGGCGCGGCCGTCGGCTGACCGCCTCCGCCACCGCCGACCTCGAGGCTGGTGAACCAGAACCCAAGCTTCAGCCCCTGGAGGGCCGCGAGCTGCTCATGCGGGTCCTGCCGTGCGTGCTCGTCGCGAGCCTCGGCGCGTTTTCCTTCGGCTACCACCTCGGCATCGTCAACCCCGCGCTGGACTACCTCGCGAGGGACCTCGGCATCGCGCTCAACACGCAACTGAAGGGCCTCGTGGTGTCGACCGTCCTCGTGGGCGCCACCGTGGGCTCCCTGTACAGCGGCCGCATCGCCGACGGCGTGGGGAGGAGGACGGCGTTGGTCGGCGTCGCGGCTCCCCTCTTTCTCGGCAGCGTCCTCTGCGGCTTCGCGAACAACGTGTGGTTCATGCTGCTCGGTCGTCTGCTCGCCGGCGTGGGTATCGGCGCCTCGTCCAACCTGGTGCCGATGTACATCGCCGAGGTGTCACCCGCGCAGCTCAGAGGCACGCTCGGGTCGCTGAACCAGCTCATGATTTGCGTCGGCATCCTCGTCGCCGTCGTCGCGGGCGTCCCGCTTGTTTCAGATCCCAACCACTGGCACAACATGTTCCTCTTCGCGGCGATCCCCGGGCTCATGCAGGGCGTGCTCATGACCGTCGTCCCGGAATCGCCCGGGTGGCTCAGGCGTCAAGGGAAGGTTGCGGAGGCTGCGGCGGCGGAGACGGCGCTGTGGGGCGCGCCGGACCCGAGCGGCGGCGGCGACGACAAAGACGACAAGGATGAGAAAAAAGTGTCCACCGCCGAGTTGTTCGCCCCGGCTAACCGAAAAGCGGTCACCATCGGCACCGGTTTGTTTTTCCTCCAGCAAATGTCGGGCGTCAACGCGGTCGTGTACTTCTCCAGCGCCATGTTCGTCGCCGCGGGGGTGCAGTCCGCGGTTGCGGCTTCGGGTGAGTTTATTTCAATTCTCGTTTATTTCAATTCTCGTACATGCAATTAGACTGACGTCGTGTTTTGTTTACAGTTGCGGTATGCGCGACCAACGTGGTGGCCACCGTCTTGAGCGGCCAGGCACTTGACCGGCTCGGACGTAAGCCCTTACTCACCGGATCGTTCATCGGCATGGGTATCAGCTGCCTGGTCATCAGCTACGCGATGGCGAACCAGGCGACGTGGGCACTCGCGGGTCCAGTCGCCGTCGTCGCCGTCATGTGCTACATCGCCTCGTTTGGAATGGGATGCGGACCCATCCCCGGTTTGCTCTCCTCTGAGATTTTCAACCCCCGTATTCGAGGTGCGGGGATGTCACTTTGCTTCGTGACGCACTGGGTGTTCAACTTTGTCATCGGGCAGGCGTTCCTGCCGGTGGTCGAGGCTGTGGGCGGTCCCGCGGTGTTTGTCGGGTTCGCGGGTGTCTGCGCGCTTTCCGTTCTCTTCGTGAGGGCTACCGTCGTGGAGACCAAGGGCAAATCGCTCGACGTCATCACGAAAGAGCTAGCGGCGGCGAACTGATCGTCTACGTGTAGTCCGTCCGTGTGTTGTAAAATCGTTTATTTGTTTCGCTGCTTCTTGCGATTGGGCGGCGTCGCCTCCACGTACTCGCCCAGCCAATCGTCCCCTCCGTCGTCGTCGTCCAAATCACCCGGAGCCCACGCCATCTGAACATCCGCCGGCGGGCCCGTGACCGTCTCCCTCTGACGCGTATCCACCGGCGTGGATCCATCGACGGAGTCCGGTATCCCCGTGCTCGCCGCCGCGCCCACGCTCGGGCCGCCCCTTCCGCCGAACGGTTCGCCCTTTCCGGAACGTCCCGGAAACTTCTCCGTCAGTTCACTCTCCCTCCCCGACGTACCCGGCGGTCCGTNGTGCCCCGCCCTCGTATCCCCCGCCATTTGTTGTGTCCGCGTGGTACCTCCCAGCGTTTGCGACGGTTCCTGTTCGATGCGCGGCAACATGGACGCCAACACGAGCTCAGCGTCAAAGTCTACGTCTGTCGGGTCGAAAGCGTACCCTCGACCGTGTTGCTGGTGTTGGTGGTTCTGGTGGNTCTGGTGGTTCTGGTGGCTCTGGTGGCTCTGGTTTCCGCGGTTGTCGCCGCCCATCGCCCTGTACTCAGCCGTGGGCCTGACCAGCACCGGCGCCCCTGGCTCGTCGATGTACACCACCACGTCCACGTCGAGCTGCTCGCACAGACCGGTCATCACGCGAAGGTCCTTGAGGTTCACCGTCACGTCCACCTGTTCGCCCCCGTCGTGTTCGTACCTCAACACCGCGTCCTGGCCGCCGCTGTCGAGGCTCACCGATGTCTGAAGTGCCTGGCCGGCCGGTGCGTTCGGGTCGAGGTAGGACGACAGCTTGAGGTTCCGTTTCGCCGGGGCGTTCGCGTCTCGCAGCACGTCCCCGGCGCCATCCTCCGGGGCGCACGATACGGTGATGTCCGCCTGCGCCGACTGGAAATGGGAAAGCATGCGACTCAACTCCTTGGGTCGGAACGCGATCTTGATGGGCATCGTGCTCGGGTCCAGCGTCGCCCTGAGGTGAGCCGCGTCGGTGACGCAGTGCACGCCGAAGGTCTTCCTGAGAGTCCCGCGGCCGCACTCGAGCTGAATCGATATCTTCTCCGGCGCGTCCACCGCCTGCGAGAGCAAAACGCGCTCAACCTTTTGCGTCCTGAGCGCCGCGAGGAGATGCTTGGCGTACACCGCCGTCTGCAACGTGCCCTCGGGGACGGTCACGTTGAAGGCATCGAACGACGTCGACTTGAACGTGACGGAGAGGAACGCGGACCTGGCGGTGTTTATCGCCTTGATCGTCAGCCCGCCGTTCCTCTGGCCTTCGCGATCGCCGGTCGCCTCGATGAGCACCTCCGCCCCGAGCTTTGAGAGGCTCGCGACGGACCTGTAGAAGCCCCGAAGGGTCATACCGGACAACGCGATGTCCATGGCGACTGTGTCACCCAGATCCGCGCCTCCACACCGACTCTCTGTGGTCGCCTCACCGCGCCTCGCAGGGGCTGCGACCTGGGCACCCACACAGTGATTTGAATCTCACCACGAGCTGAGACTGACAGGTCCAAGAAAAACTGCCGCGGAGAGTGAGGGCGGCACGCACGCCCGTGCGCCGGACCTCCACCAAAATCCTTTTCACGAGAGTCGGGTTGAAATTCGGGTGAGGGTTTGCCCTTAGGGTAAGTTTACCCTAGAGTCAGGGAAGGTTCAGGGTCCGCTCTCGTCACTTCCGATGACTTTGTATTTCAAGATGCCTACGTCGCCGCCGTCTTTCCCTTCATCTCCATGAACGCCATGAACGCCTTGGTCACCGTGTGCGCCAGGAACCCGCACGGTCCGAACATGCAGCACAGTGTCAGCGAATGCGCCGCCGGAACGTTCAGAGCTAAGCTGTCCAGGTAAACGTGCCGCGCCACGAACAGGTCCAACGACAGCAGATGAACCCACACGCAAGACGCGGGCTCCGCCGTAGCCAGGAAGCCCGACAGCAACGTCAACGCGTGCCTCGCTATGCTCATCACTCCATCTCCGTTGGTGTTGGTGAAGAACACGTCCACGAGTGCCTTTGCATCCACACTCTGCGAAGACACCATCGCCGCCGCCGCGTACAAGGCACCCATCAGCATGAACGGCAGGTGCGAACGCATCGCCGTCTGCGTGAACCTCGCCTTGGGAGCTCCGATCATCGCGCCGTACAGTGGCAACACCGCGACCGTTCCAACCGTGAACAGCGTCTCCGGTAAGCCTTTCACGACGACACCGGATCCTCGCGCCTCGGCCTTTGTCCCATACCCCGACGCGACCGACCAGTCACGCACCGCGCTCGTCCCCTCGCCACGACGTCGCGTCAGCACCCTCTTCTTCGCGGATGACACGTCCCGATGTCCGCTCGTGGGTCCCATCCCCGCGCATCCCGATCGTCTTCGTCCCATCCCCCGCGACACGTTCATGACGCCACTCGACGTCCCCGCCTGACTCGTGATCGACGGTGTCGACATCATCCCACCACCCACGCGGGCGTCTGTCCACGCGCGACCCCGTTTGTTGGGTGGTGTTGGGCGAGATCTCACAAACTCGATCCGGTGGAGATTTCCTCGCCTCGGTTCTGTCGCACAATGGCGGCCGCGGTGACCCCGCCCCGGGAGGGCACGACCGCGGGTTTCGACCTGGTGGACGTCGACCCGGATGCCATACGTCCCGTCAACAAGGTCCAGGCGTCGGAGGAACACCGTCGAGCGCTGGACGCGTGCCTGGTCGCGTCAACCTCCGGCGCCGAGATTCCCAAAGTCTCCAAGCGCACATTTCCACCGCCCCTCGACGCGTTCATCCTTCACGACGCGGTGAGCGCGTCCGAGTGCGAGGCTCTGATTAAATGCGCCGAGGGTGCGGGTTACAGCTTCTGGAACGCGGCGGCGTCCACGAATAAGTTTCGCAATTCCGACACCGTGGAGATTCACAGCGCGGCGGTCGCGGACGAACTGTGGCGGCGGTGCGCCCACCTGGTGGTGCCGACGGTGGTCATCGACGAAGGCCATCCCATGTGGGAGCCCGGGTTGGGCGGGACGTGGGAGGCGTGCGGGGTGAACGACCACCTCCTCTTCAACAGGTACGAATCCGGCGGTCACTTCTCGCCGCACACCGACGGCGCATCCATCGTGGACATGAACCGAAGGTCGCTGTACTCCATGCTGGTGTACCTGAACCGGTGCCCAGTGGGTGGNGGCACAGCCATGTTCGTCCCGCCAGAGGGAACCGGCATGGGTAAGTTCATCGTCGACGAATCGCTCGGCGTGTACAGGTGGCCCGACGAGTGGAAAGCGGCGGTGGCGCCCGTGGAACCCGGCACGGCGCTGGTGTTCAGGCAGGACACGAGCCACGAAGGGACGCCGGTGGGCGAGGGCCACCTCAAGGTAATCATCCGCACAGACGTCATGTACGAACGGGCCAACCCACTGTTCACGGACGACGTGGGGAAACAAGCGTTCGACCTGCACCGCCGGGCGCAACGTGCGGAGGGTGAGAGTGATCACATGACGGCGATGAGGCTGTACAGGCACTGCAGGAGACTCTGCCCGGAGTACGCGGACTTCGTCGGTATGGCGTGACGGTGTGTAAGGCCTACTTGTATGTGGACCAGTAGATTTTAGCGACTTTATTAGCGACACCCTCGTATCCAGTCACTTCGCCCCCGCGCGAGGATGCTCGCGTCGCGTTCGATTACTTGTATTCGACCCACCGTCGCGATCGCTCGTCGTAACGTCGCTTGGCGTACCACCAGGTCTCCTCCAGCGGTCAAACCCCGCCGCGTCCAACCCAGGGCGTCGACCGAAGACGCGATCAAAATGCCGATCTTCGACCCATCCAGCCAGTCGTCCTACCCGACGACCGCGGTCACCCACGTGGCGTTCGAATTGGACGTGAACTTCGATGACAAGGTCATCTCTGGAACGGCGACCGCGAGTGTGACGGTCGAGTCGGAGAGCTCGACCCTAGCGCTGGACACCCGCGATCTGCACATCGAACGTTGTCAGATGGACGGGGCGGATCTGACGTTTGTCTTGGGCGAGGTCCACCCGGTGATGGGCGCGCCTCTCGTGATTGAACTCGGCACGCGGATGGATGCGGGCACCGCGTTCGACGTGGTCATCACGTATCGTACGTCGCCCTCGTCCTCCGCTGTCCAGTGGCTCAGGCCCGAGCAGACCGCCGGCGGGACGCACCCTTACCTGTTCACTCAGTGCCAAGCCATCCACGCGAGGTCGCTGTTCCCGTGCCAGGATACACCCGGCGCGAAGATGACCTACAGCGCCAAGGTGACCGCCCCCGACCCCCTCACCGCGCTCATGTCCGCCATTCCCCTCGGTGAACCCGCGGATGTCGGCGATGGCAAAAGGTGTTTCGAGTTTGAGCAGCGAGTTCCGATTCCGCCGTATCTACTGGCGTTGGCGGTTGGCAACGTGGAGGCTGTCGAGATTGGTCCCCGTTCCAAGGTTTGGAGCGAGCCCGAGATGGTCCAGGCGGGTGCGTTTGANTTCGCCGAGACTGAGGATTTCCTCAAGGCGGCTGAGCAGGTNGCNGGTCCGTACGTGTGGGGGCGNTACGACCTTCTCCTCCTGCCGCCTTCGTTCCCTTATGGAGGAATGGAGAACCCGTGTTTGACGTTNGTNACCCCCTACNCTGCTGGCGGGNGATCGAAGCCAGGCGCACGTGGTGGCGCACGAGATNGCGCACTCGTGGAGTGGTAACCTGGTGACGAACAAAACCTGGGAGCACTTCTGGCTCAACGAGGGGTTCACCGTGTTCATCGAGCGCAAGATCATGAACAAGATGTACGGCAAGAGCGTTTTCGACTTCAACGCCATCGGCGGTTTGATGGAGCTCAAGGAGACCGTGGCCCGGCTGGGTGAGAGCCACCCGCACACCGTGCTCAAGCCCGCACTGGCAGGCGGTGTCGACCCCGACGACGTCTTCTCCAAGGTTCCCTACGAGAAGGGCTTTGCGTTTTTGGTATACCTCGAGCACGTGACCCGCGGCGGCGGCGACGGGCCAGAACACGCGGATGCGGCCAACGGCACCCCGGAGTTTGCCGAGTTTCTCATCGAGCACTTCAAGCGACACCAGTACAACACCGTCGACACCGACGACTTCAAAACTGCGTACACCGCCCGGTTTCCCGAGGCGTCGGCGATTGTCGACTGGGACGCGTGGCTGACGAAGCCCGGCATGCCCCCCGTGGACGTGGGGCTGTACTACGACGGCGGGTCCTCGGAGGCTTCCGCGGAGCTCGCGCGTCGGTGGCACCTGTGCGACGTGCTCGGCATGGGCGGCGAGGGGACCAAGCCGGTGGGTGCATCCGCCGATGACGTCAAGGATTTCTCATCCGCGCAGATTGACCATTTCCTACTGTCGCTGATCGAGTACCGCGGTGGAAGCCACGCTCTTTCCGTCAACGTCGTCAAGTCCCTCGATGGACTGTACGGTTTAAGCGCGATGAAGAACAGCGAGATTCGCTGCAAGTGGCTGCAGCTCAGGTTAGCCGCCGGTGACGCCGG
>JGI20151J14362_10002285_pt1 | contig 13561 bp, 9 predicted proteins | sample COG_01_FD_14362 | JGI IMG/M metagenome (IMG submission 14362) | reverse complement strand
GAGGCTGGCTGCGACAGCATTGTCACCATCAAGCTAACCCTGGAGTATGTTGGCGTAGATGATTTGGAAACACCAGATGCTTGGAGTGTCTATCCGAATCCCATTGAAAGCCAGTTGACCATTTCAAGCGCCAACGCTTTGGAATTTCATCTGGTGCAAATCTTCAATGCACTCGGCCAAGTCATTTGGAGCGAGCGAGTGAGTGCCCAAGTAACAATCGAAGTGGACGCCTGGCCACGAGGCATGTACGTGGTCGATATTCAAGGCGAGGCTGTTGAGGCGCGTGAACGCATGCAGATTGTTTTGAAATAGGGGATTTCAATTTTTCCAACGAAATCTAAGAAATCTAACAGCTGCCTCAAGGACTAACCTTCTTCTTCCGCGCCTTGCTCAGCACCGTTTTGAAGCTGAAGTGGCAGCTGTATCTGTGCCTATTAAAAAAGGTAAAGTGATCATACTCCACATCCCAGTAGGCATCCACCATCGTTCGGTGGGTGGGTAGTCGCCGAGCGAATGGGATCGTTTGAAATCTTTCGCTGATTCAGCTTTTAAGACGCAAGTCCTTTAGCGCCTCGACAAATTGCGCTTCAGTCAAAATGGGGATTTCCTGTGCTTGGCACTTGGCATATTTTGACGCGCCCATGCGCTCATCCGCTACCAAAAAATCAACAGCTCCCTTCAAATACCGTTTGTACACCAGACCTTTGTTCGCCCCAGCTTTGCGCAATTCAGCTTTTTTCGACTGATCAAATCCACTGAGGACGAATTGCTGACCCGTCCTGAATTCCTTGGGCTTCGAAGTGCGCTCCCATGCCACCAATTCATGCAAATACTCAGATCGCTGGAGGGGTTTTGTCGATTTTTTTTTGATCGACAATTTCGTCTTGTAAAGAGGAACTCGGTGGGAGTGCAATCGCATGGCGTTCACCAGTTCAGCCCAATCATTAAGCCCTCGGTTGCTGCAAGCTTCTTGAACGATGGATCCGCAAACTCGCGCATCGCTCTCCGGGTTGTGGTGATCCAATGCCCATCCAAAGTGCTTCGCGACATGCTTAATTCCATGTTTGGGTAAATCGGGCCATTGAGCGCGCGCAAGTTCAAGTGTGCAGTAAAAGGTCGGTGATTCTGCCGCATCCAATCCATGAATGGAAAACGCATGCCCCAAATGTTTACACTCTACCTCCGTGGCATTGTGTGCAACAACGGGTAAGTCTCCAATCAGCGATTTGGCTGTCGCCCAAACTTCAGCAAAGCTTGGTGCCTTCAAGGTGTCGTTCAACGTATAGTCAAAGTTCCAACGTTGCCAATCTCCGAATGACTCCACAACAGGGTGAACCAATGATCGGAATTTTCGGACCTCTTCGCCCCCTTCAATGATCACCAGACCCACCTCGCAAATATTGCCGACATCACTGGTGGCGCACTCCAAATCTAAAGCTGCAAAAGACAGGTGTTTCTCTTTACTCATCGTTTTTACTCGTATCCATTCGCCCTATTTATTCGCCTTATTTATTCGCCTGAACCATCTGAAACCGCATTCAATAAATCATCATATCCCCAGATTTCAACTCCTAGGTTTTCAGCCTTGTTCANCTTTGACCCTGCCTTTTCGCCGGCAACCAACGCATGCGTTTTCTTNCTGACCGAACTCGAAACCTTGCCNCCTTGCTCCCTGATAATAGCCGCAAGATCCTCTCGTGCAACGGGATGTGTTCCCGTGATCACGAANGTTTTTCCCGCCAATGCACGGCCTGAGTTCATCTGAGCGCCCGCATCGTTCCGCAAGTTTACCCCATGCTCACTCAATTTAGCGATGATTGCTTGACTTTTTGGATCTTGGAAATACGCCTGAACGCTGCGAGCGATTTCCGCCCCAACCCCATGAATGGACAACACCTCTTCTTCCGTCGCTGCCTGCAAGGCCTCAATCGAGCCAAAATGGTCCGTCAACAAATTGGCTGTTTCACTTCCTACATGGCGAATGCCCAAGGCGTATAGGACCCGATGAAAGGGACGGTTCTTGGATTCTTCAATGGCATTCAATAGGTTTTTCATCTCCACCTCTCCCAATCGCTGTCTCGTTCGTGACGAAAGACGGTGCAGCAAATTTTCAAAATGTTCCCAATCTGCAAGGTCCACTCCCCAACCCTCGCTCTCCCAAGACAAGGACTCAGGCCCTCTTAACAAATCATCCGAGAAATCAGAAAGCATGGCCTTGTTCATGATGACCTCTGCCATGGGAAATGCAATGCTGGCAGCGACCAAATAATCCTGCCATGGCGCCCCGAGAACCGGAGCAATTTCCAATCCAAATGGGTCTCCCTCCGGTGAGGCGATCCATTCTTCCACAGCGGAACGACTGACGGGACTGGCATCTGGAGCCACCCGCTTTCCGTGGTTATTGCGGTAATTCCAAAGTGCCAATGCATGCATCCGCTGGCCATGTAGTCGATCAGGTACAACCTCTGAGGTTTCCTTGTACATCACAGTCGCATTGCGCCACTCATCGCTTGCCTTGTTCTTGAGCTCATACAAATCGGCCAAGGTGTCCACTCCGCCTTTGCTCACCAATAACTCAATAATTTCCGGTCCCAATCCCTCGATGTTCATAGCCTTTCGGCTTACAAAGTGCTCAATTCTTCCTCGAACTTGGGGCGGACAACCCAATACGTTCGGGCAATAGTGTTTAGCTTCTCCTTGTTTTCGCTCCAATGTCGTTGCACATTCCGGACAAACAGAAGCGTAGTCAAAGGGCAAACTGCCCGCTGCTCGAGCTGCTAAATCCACCGCAATCACCTTGGGAATAATTTCTCCTCCTTTTTCGACAAAAACCGAATCGCCCAATCGGATATCCAGCGCTTTGATTTGATCTGCGTTGTGCAATGAAGCACGACGGACCGTTGTGCCTGCAATGAGAACAGGGTCGAGTTCCGCTACGGGTGTGATGGCGCCGGTTCGGCCCACTTGATACGTGACTCTGCGCAAAATGGTGGATTGCTGCTCCGACTCAAATTTGAACGCAATCGCCCACCTCGGTGATTTTGCGGTCATTCCAAGTTCACGCTGTTGGGCGAATGAATTAATCTTGATGACGATTCCATCAACCGCAAAAGGCAGGTCATGCCGATGCTCATTCCAGTGCAAAATAAAATCCATGATCCCTTCGACAGTGCCCGTGGTTTCGACCATTCGTGTCTGCGCCAACGGAACAGGAAAACCCCATGTTCCAGCCGCAAGAACGCTATCCATGTGACTTGAAAGTTCAGAAGGTGGATTCACTACGCCATACAATTTGCAATCCAATCTTCGCTGAGCAACCACCGCGCTATCTTGACTTTTCAATGTTCCGGCAGCCGTATTTCGAGGGTTGGCGAATTCCGGCTTTCCGGACTCTAACTGCCTGTTATTCAAATCTCTAAATCCTTCCCAAGGGAAGTATATTTCTCCTCGAATTTCAAGCGATTCGGGAGCCTCTTGCGGAAGCTTCAAAGGAACAGATCGAATGGTTCGTACGTTCGCCGTAATGTCCTCTCCGGTAATCCCGTCCCCGCGCGTTAAGGCCCGGTGCAGTTCTCTGTTTTCGTAGTGCAAAGCAATGGCCACTCCATCGTACTTCAATTCCATTACGAACTCAACGGCCTCACCTTCCAAAATTTTATCAGCACGCTCTGCCCATTCTTGAATGTCCTCTGCGTTGTAGGAATTGGACAACGAGAGCATGGGCTCGCTGTGGTCAACTTTCTCGAATCGATCGGTAATGTCTCCCCCTACCCGCTGGCTTGGGGAATTTATATCGGCCCAATCAGGATGATTCGACTCTGCTTGGATTAACACTTCCATCAGCCGATCAAATTCCCGGTCTGAAATCGTCGGCTTCGCTTCAATGTAATACCGGCGGTTGTGCTCGCTCAGCGTTGCGCGCAGATCATCCAGCTCTTCCCTTGTTTTCGGTACATTATCGGTGAATTCACCCATGTGTTAAAGATAAATCGATGGGCCAAGCGTCGGCTTAAATATTCAGAGTTTTCTAAAGCAATTAATCCACAATCCATTCGGAAAACATCCGAGAAATGCCTCCGGTCTACACCCACAATTTTCGTTCTTTGAATGATGCAATGGAGTATGCGACATTCTTTGTGGATCGTAAGCACTGCAGCGTTGATGCTGTCGACTGGGTGTTCCGTGCTCTACCGCTCCACCTCATCCCAGATTGCTGTTCACCCTGAACATGGGGCAGATGTGGCGATTTCCAAAGATGCGTGGAATTGGACGGAAGGATTTCATTATGAGCAATGGGGCCAAGGAATGACATGGGTAGAGCTGGATAACAAAGAGCCTGTGCACCTCATACGACTGGAGCAAGAAGGGCATTTCCCCAAGGTCCATCCGTTATTCCCTGAAGCTCGGAATCCGTATAAAAGTGTGGACGCCGGGGCGGCCTTGGGCTTGGCAATCGTCGGGTTCACTGGACAAAAACGAACCATCCAACCCGGTTTCATTTGGGGGGCCTTTATTGGTGCCGCGGCCAATGCAACGGCCCTCTTGGCACAACCCAAACGCGTTTTTCAAAAAGCTTACTACTTCGAAGGCTTGAAGAAAATGCCCTCTGGCAACCCCATCAATCCTCCGCTTAAAGTGGAAGGTTTTCACATGCATATTTCAGCAGGAGAGCACAGTTGGCATTATTTTCAGAACATGGACAAGTACCACAAAAATCGGGTTGAGTTCATGAGTGCTTCGGATGAGTCCATCGAAATTGAATATTCTAACTTAGACGAAGGTCTCAATGCAACCCTTCAGAACCAATCCTTTCAACCACCTGGTGCAGACGGGATGTTTCAGCAAGAAGAAGGAGTGCAGATTAGCGGTCAGCTCATCGGCGTTCGTGAACACCGAGTTCAAAACATCGTGCGCTACGAATTGACCACCGAGTGGTGGGTTTACAATCCCTTCCAAATCCGGACGGACACCGCGCACATCTCTTCCTATTCAAATTGGGCTCTGTACAACTTCTCCAGCCCCGGATTTGATCGGGACCTCATCGCGGAGGGATTGGATGAAGCTCTTTTCCAAGCCATGGAATCCGATGTGTTCATTGGGAAATTGAATCGAATCGAAGATTTGGAATTGGAATGGACCAAAGACTGGGACGTCATTACCCTGATCAACCCGATCAACCCGCCGGCAAGGTTTCAGCTGCACTGGAATCCGTTGTGACGGTTGCTGCGCATGACGGACACGGAAGCGGTTGCATCGTGAGCAGCGATGGCTATATCCTTACGAACTATCACGTCATTGCAGATGGCGAACTAGATTACACGGTGCATTTCCAAAATGGTCGGCAACGACAAGCCGAAGTGGTCCGGTACCATCCTTTGTATGATTTGGCCCTGCTTAAGGTTGATACAATTGGATTGAAACCCTTCTACATTGATGCGGACCAGCCAATTGATGTAGGCGAAGAGGCGTATGCCTTGGGAACACCGTATGACATTGATTTGGGAGCATCCGTCACAAAAGGAATCATTTCTGGAAAACGCAAAGACGGCAGCCGCACCTTGATTCAGACCGATGTGAGCATCAGTCCAGGAAACAGCGGTGGCGCGTTAATTTCCTCTTCTGGTCAGCTTATTGGGGTTGTGAATGAAAAGGTCTTGGGGATGGGAGTTGAAGGCATTGGATTCGCTATTCCAGCATTTCACATTGCCGATGCACTCATGCTTGAGTTTCGGTAATTCCGTTCAACTCTTTGATGCAATCGCCGCTCGCTGCGCAAAGATCATTCGCCAGTTCTCCTGCATATCCCGCTCTTTTTCGACAGTCTTCCAGTGCTCTTGATGAAAAAGCTCTCGCACGGCTTCCACAGCATCGCGGTGGCATTCAAGCGCCAACCAACCTTCCGAACTCAACCAGCCTTCCGTTGCACATCCTAAGATGATGCGCTTGTAAAAAACCAATGGATCACGGTCCGACACAAAAAGTGCCATGTTGGGCTCCCAATCCGTCACGCTCCGGCTCATCCCACTTTTTTCGGACTCGGGTATATACGGGGGATTGGATAAAACAACATCACAGGCTGATAGGACTGCATCTTTGGCTCCAACGCTTGCCAGGATGTCATGCTTATGCCAGTCAATAGCGAGCCCAAGGCGCTCTGCATTCGCGCTAGCTGTATGCAATGCTTCGGGTGAAACATCCAGGCCGTGCACTTCATCCATTGGCCGTTTCGCTTTCCAAGCTAGTGAAATGGCGCCGCTGCCAGCTCCGATGTCCACTACTTTCCTCTTTTGAGACTTAGAAGATGAGATGTATTGCAACATCCGATGTACGAGCTCTTCCGTCTCGGGTCGAGGAATAAGCACACTTTTATTGACACACACATCAAGGCCCATAAAATGGGCAGTTCCGAGAATGTACTGCAAGGGTTCCCCGTGATTCAACCGGTCACATGCAAGAGCTAAGCGTTCCAATTGAGACTCACTTGCCACCCAATTTCCGATCAACCGGTCAGCGCGGGAAACACCACTCACGTTATCAAGCAATTGGCGAATTATGGCTTGTCGTTCGCGTGATTCAAACACAGCAATGCGATCGGTCAGCCATTGGCGCACCGCCACCGCATCATTGCTCTTCGGCCAAGGGCCGCGACCACGATGTACATCACCTGCCTTCATTCGCCTCCAAAAGCGATCCGGCCAATGAGCAAACTCGCCGTGGCGTAATTCGTCGCTAACGGAATATTGTGAACGTCACATTGACGAAGCAGCATGTTGATGTCAGGCTCATGCGGATGTTTGCCCATGGGATCCCGGAAAAAAATCACTGCATGGACCCGCCCTTCGGTAATGCGAGCTGCAATCTGAGCATCTCCTCCAAGTGGACCACTTGCCAAGCATTCGATTCGAACCCCTAAAGATTCAATGCGGCCGCCTGTTGTGCCCGTCCCCACTAAATGAAACTGCTCAAACCAAGATTGATTCGTTTGCACAAATTCGACAAGCGCATCTTTTTTTCCGTCATGAGCAATGAGTGCAATGGTTTGTTGGTGTCTCATTTCTTTGAGCCCTTCGACCAGACTGCTGCTGCATGCGCTGGCACCGTCACCACCTTTCCCGCCTCAACGCCCCCCCATTCAACCCGGTAGGTAGAATCCAATCCGAGTTCCATTTCTATCGACTCGCCTGAAAGATTCACAGCCGTGACCACTTCATCCGCTTCTGCCCTTCGTGTCCAGGCCATTGCAACGTCAGAATCTATGGAATAAAATTCCGGCTGACCACCCACGGCACCATTCCAAAGTGCTGGGTGATCATGATTCAGTTCATTAATGAAGCGGTACAATCCTGCTTTGGTGTGGGCACCCCACTCCACCGTGTCTTTTTCAAAGAACCGTAACCGCTTGGAATTTCCTGCCTCTTGTCCACTGTAAATCAATGGCATTCCCATCAAGGTGCCTGAGAGCACCGCCATCGCATCGCCATTGGCTCCCATGCGCTCCTCAATCGTCCCATTCCACGAATTTTCATCGTGATTCGTGATGAACATCATGCGATACGCGTCTGCTCCGAATCGCTCCAACTGCCTTGGTACGGCCTGGATGATGGAGTCCACCGACCACTCGCCTTTGGCAACTTGGTTCATGATGTGGTGCATCTCCCAACCGTATGACATATCGAATGCTCGGAGATGATGTTCGGGCACCTCAGCTTCTGCAAGCATAAAGACATCCGGATTAACCCGTTCCATTTGCCGTCGAGCCTTTTCCCAAAAATCAGTCGGAACCTTTTCAGCCACGTCGCATCGATAGCCGTCGATCGCGCATTCGCGCACCCAGTATTCCAAGGCATCAGCCATTGCATCGTACAAACCGGTTTCTTTCCCATTGGCCCAATCCAATTGCGTCACATCCCACCAGTCCGTTCCTGAAGGAGGTTGCAAATTCCCCGTGTCATCCAATAAAAAATATTCAATGTGTGAATCTGTCCATTCGCTGTCGAACGCTGTGTGATTGGCAACCCAATCTAAAATTACTTTCATGCCCAATTCGTGCGCCATCGCCGTCAGCGCCTTGAGATCTTCCTTCGTTCCAAAGTCAGGGTTAACGGCATAATAGTCTTTCACACTGTACGGACTTCCCATGCTTGAAGATCCCGGTGGTACCATGAAGTTATTGCTGTTCTCTCCGCCTTTGCGGTTGACCTCACCAATGGGATGAATGGGCATCAGCCATAGGATGTCTGCGCCGAGCTCTTTGAGCCGAGGAAGATCTGCTTGTAAGGCCAAAAAGGTTCCCTCCGCTGTGTGCTGCCGAACATTGACCTCATAAATCGTAGCATTTTTTGACCAAGCAGGATGAACCAAGGTGTCTTCCACAAAACCTTGACCAATCGTACTCGCTTCAGTCGTCGGCTGTGTGGTGGGCATTTCTCCACAGGCAATCAACGCCACAATGCAACAAGAGAGGATGAACCGACTCTTGAAGAAAAGTGGCATTATTGAATTGAATTTCTGCATGACTAATTACTAAAAATCAAAAAAGAGTTGGCTGCTGTGAAATTCCGGACTCAGCTTCCGTTGAACCCTTTTCATGGTCCTTCTTCGGAGCATCGTCAGATGGTGCGGGACTCTTCTCAACAAGCGAAGGCGGAGGGGTCACATCTCTCAACCAAACCGCTTGAGCTTGCGCTTCTTTTTGCTCATCCAATGCATCCAACTGCACCTCCGTGACTGGCAAACCACTCAACTTATTGCCGATGGCCCTTATGCCCTTGATTGCGATGAAATCCGAGGCGTCAAAAACCTCATCTTCACGGTCCCTCGTTTCTTTAAATCGACGGTTAAATCGAATCCGAACCCTGGGGTGGTGTGCCGTAGAGAGGAACACCTAATCGTGAGTTTTCATGGTCACCGATGAATGAAAATGGCTTCAGCACGGGTTCGGCAAAGAACCGCTTTACGTACCAGTCATCCTTTTCTCCTTCAAAATAAACGACTGACACAGGACGCTTCGGATGCCACTTTTCCAAGTGAATCATCTTATCGTCAAAACGGGTGCTCAGATCAAAGCTTGTAAACAAATATTCACCTGAGGAAAGGAATACCACAATGCGATCATCCGCCATGAATTCACCAAGCAGTTCGCCCCGGCCATCCGCATTCAGCGCACGTACCGTTTCATCGTACCAAACTTTTCTTGCGCCCAACGTGGATACTCCTTCCTCCGTCATTTCGATTTTTCGAATGGCGTTTTTGGATACCAAATTTCCACCTGCCCCTCTTCCTCTGATGGCCATTTCCGAGAAGTCAAGGTCAAATTTGAGCTTCTTAAGTCGAGCACTGCTCCGCAAGAATACCGTGACAATTTCGGCCTCGCCATTCGGATTCGCCGTAAAGTAGAGCAGCCTTGATTTAGGGGTTCCCTTGGTAATGTTATATTCTCTATCACGCGTTATGGCGGGTACATTGAAGCGCTTTATAAGACTTCGACCGGTCGCCCCATCGAGGTAGATGCAATTGTAAACGGTTCGCTCATCTCCTCGCTTCCACACACCTACATGAAGGAGGTCTTTACCAAAGAAGGCCTTTTGACTCACCTTACTCACTTGCAATACACCGTCTTTTCGGATCACAATGATGTCATCGATGTCACTGCACTCACAGACCAATTCACCTTCCCCGCGTTTTAGCCCATGTCCGACAAATCCTTCTTCCATTTGTGCGTAGAGCTTGACATTCGCCACGGCCACTGCAGATCGCGAGATGGATTCAAACGAGCGCAATTCCGTTTTGCGTTCTCTGCCCTCACCGTATTTCTTTTTCAGCATTTTGAACCATTCCACGGCATAGTCCGTCAAATGCGCTAAGTGATGCTTAACCTGATCAATGTCTCCATCGAGACCTTCAATAATGCGGTCGGCTTTGAACGCATCAAATTTGGAGATGCGCTTGATGCGTATCTCTGTCAAACGCGTGACGTCTTCATCGGTGACTTCACGCAATAAATGCTTTGTATATGGCTTTAATCCAGTGTGTATGGTCTTCAGTATCTCCTCCCAGGTTTCGCACTCCTCTATATCACGGTAGACTCGGTTCTCTATGAAGATTTTTTCCAGAGACGCGAAGTGCCATTTTTCTTGCAACTCGCCCAATTCGATTTCCAATTCCAACTGAAGCAATTGCTTGGTTCGCTCGGTAGAGATCTTTAGCAACTCAGTCACGCCCAAAAACTGCGGCTTGTCATTTAAGATGACGGTGGAATTTGGTGAAATCGACACCTCGCAATCCGTAAAGGCGTACAACGCCCCAATCATTTTATCCGGACTTACGTTATTGGCGAGGTGGACCACAATCTCTACTTCATTTGCCGTGTTATCCTCAACACGCTTGATCTTGATCTTCCCCTTGTCATTGGCTTTGAGAATGCTCTCAATTAACGAACTCGTCGTCACACCAAAGGGCAACTCCCGAATGACCAACGTCTTGTTGTCCTCTTTTTCAATCCTCCCGCGCACCCGGACTTTTCCGCCGCGCAAACCGTCATTGTAATTCTCCACATCCGCAGTCCCGCCCGTCGGGAAATCCGGATACAGTTTAAAACCCTTACCCTGAAGTGTAGCTATGCTCGCATCGATCAACTCCAAAAAGTTGTGTGGCAGGGTCTTGCAAGCCAATCCCACCGCAATTCCTTCAACCCCTGAAGCGAGCAATAAAGGAAACTTGACGGGCAGGGTCTCAGGTTCCTTATTGCGGCCATCGTAGCTCATCAACCACGTCGTCGTCTTGGGATTGAACAGCACCTCCTTTCCGAGCTTACTCAATCGAACTTCAATGTAACGAGGGGCGGCAGCACGATCTCCCGTAAGAATATTGCCCCAGTTGCCTTGGCAATCCAACAGCAAGTCTTTCTGTCCTATTTGTACCAACGCGTCACCAATGGAGGCGTCACCGTGCGGGTGGAACTTCATGGTGTTTCCGATGACGTTCGCGACTTTGTGAAAACGCCCATCGTCCATTTCATCCAGGCTGTGCAGGATGCGTCGTTGCACGGGTTTCAACCCATCATCTTGGTGCGGGACCGCGCGTTCCAAAATGACATAGGATGCATAATCGAGGAAATAATTATTGTACATCCCAGACACCTGAATAACCCGCTCTAGGCCTTCTTCAGGAAGTTCTGATGAGTCTTGCGCGCCTTCGTGCTCCTCAGGATCCAGGGGGGTCAATTCTTCACTCATTCTTCTAGCAAATCTTTCTCAACACGCAGGTTTTCTATGATAAAGCTCTGTCGGTCTGGGGTGTTTTTTCCCATGAAAAATGTCATCATCTCCTTGATGCGACTCTCCTTTCCGATCACCACCGGATCGAGGCGAATGTCTTCGCCGATGAAGTGACTGAATTCATCCGGACTGATCTCACCAAGCCCCTTGAAACGCGTAATCTCTGATTTAGCTCCCAGCGCTTGAAGGGCATCTTGCTTTTCATTTTCACTGTAGCAGTAGGTCGTTTCCTTTTTATTCCGAACACGGAATAAGGGGGTTTGCAAAACGTACAAATGTCCACGCTTCACCAAATCAGGAAAGAACTGCAAAAAGAAAGTGATCAACAGCAGCCGAATGTGCATTCCATCCACGTCAGCATCGGTTGCAATGACCACGTTGTTGTACCGCAAGTTGTCCAAATCATCTTCGATGTTCAATGCGGCTTGCAGCAAATTGAACTCTTCGTTTTCGTAGACTACTTTTTTGGTGAGGCCAAAACAATTGAGAGGCTTCCCCTTCAGGCTAAAGACTGCTTGCGTTTGAACATCACGTGCCTTGGTAATCGATCCCGAAGCTGAATCTCCCTCGGTAATGAAAAGCGTCGACTCTTGGTTCCGTTCTTTCTTACTGTCTCCAAGGTGAATTCGACAATCACGCAATTTTTTATTGTGAACACTCGATTTTTTCGCTCGTTCTCTCGCCAATTTTTTTATACCCGCTAAATCTTTGCGCTCGCGTTCACTCTGCAGAATACGTGCTTGAAGAAGCTGCGCCGACTCGGGGTTCCGATGGAGAAAATTATCCAGTTCACGCTTCAAAAAATCATACACAAAACTCTTGAGTGTCGGACGATTTGGCCCCATCTCCGCAGAACCTAATTTGGTCTTGGTCTGGACTCGAAAACCGGCTCCTCCACTTTAATTGCGAAGGCTGCTGAAATTCCACTTCGGATATCTGCCGAATCATAATCCTTGCCAAAAAAATCTCTTACCACGCGGACATATGCCTCGCGAAACGCCGACTGATGCGTCCCTCCTTGTGGTGTAAACTGACCATTAACAAAGCTCTGGTAATCTTCCCCGTATGCATCGGTATGAGCCACTGCAACCTCAATATCTTCACCGACGAGATGGATGATGGGGTACCTCGGATCCGTGCCCAAATTGTTGTTGAGCAGGTCCTTAAGCCCGTTTTCACTCTTGAATTTCTCCCCGTTGAGGTAAAGTGCCAAATTGGTGTTCAAATAGGCATAATTCCAGAGCAACCGCTCCACATGCTCCATCCGATAACTGTACGCCTTGAAAACTTCCGTGTCCGGCCGAAAAGAAATGAGTGTACCATTGCGCTCCTCCGTTGAAGCCAATTTCGCATCGTTGGTCAATTCTCCTCGTTTAAAATCTGCTCGCTTCGCCTGCCCCTCCCGAAAGCTCTCGACGGCAAAATCAACAGAAAGGGCGTTCACGGCTTTCGCCCCCACCCCATTCAACCCCACAGATTTCTTAAAGGCCCGCGAATCATACTTACCTCCCGTGTTGATTTTGGACACGACGTCAACCACTTTTCCCAATGGAATACCGCGACCATAATCACGCACCTTCACCTCACCCTCCCGGATGTGAATCCGCACACTCTTTCCATGGCCCATGGCATGTTCATCGATGCAGTTATCGATGATCTCCTTGAGAAGCACGTAAATTCCGTCATCTGCAGATTGGCCGTCTCCCAATTTGCCTATGTACATCCCCGGACGCATTCGGATGTGTTCCTTCCAGTCCAGTGAACGAATGTTGTCCTCCGTATATAAAACCTGCTCTTGTCCCGCCATAGCAAGCGAAATTAGGGTTTAAGGGAACAGGGCACGAATAAAAAGCCCCTCGTTTTTTCCACAAAACGAGGGGCTCTCTTCCGATATCAAGTTATCACTCGCAAGATGTTCCAATGTTCGCCAAGAACAGAAGTAAATCTGCCGTTCCCACGTAAGCATCTCCGGAGAAATCGAAAAGGCAATCTGGCTCGAAATCCTCTGGATACAAGCAATTGTCTGAACTGTTCGTTGCCAATGGCTGATAATTCACTGCGTCTGCGTCTGTGCATCCACTGATTTCATTTTCGTCGCATACCCCGTCTCCATCCGCATCGTTGACACAGTTGCCTCCGCAGTCATAACCGGCGTCCGCATAATCGCAGTAGCCAGCATCCGTCGCCGATGAATCGTAGTTGCAAGCACTTGCGTCTTGGCAGCCCGTCACTTCGTCCTGATCGCACACCTGATCGTTGTCTTCGTCAAACAAGCAGTTACCGTC
>JGI20151J14362_10002284_pt1 | contig 13562 bp, 10 predicted proteins | sample COG_01_FD_14362 | JGI IMG/M metagenome (IMG submission 14362) | reverse complement strand
GGGGTAGGCTTCGCGGCCACCTCCGCCACGAGCACCGCGCGGGTGGCCGATGCGCCATGCTGCGATCGGGGCAAAAGATGCGCGGCGTCGGGGGAGACGCCGGAGTGCGTCGACGCCACCGTCAGCGACCCGGTGGCGCGATGGCTCGTGCGGCGTGTCGTGCTGTTAGAACGGGTGCGGCGCATCGGCGCGAGCGACGCGGGGGCGCGTGCGGTGCGCGGGGCGGCGCCGGCGACGGCGGATGACCCAATCCAGCTCAGCATTTCTGTTGCGGGTTTGTTGCAGATCGTTAACATCGTTCGGGATATGGGCGCGACTGGCGCTTCGCTCGGCGCGGGGGTGGGAGATTGGACGGCGGGGTGGAACGCCGCGGTCGATGGCCCGGCGATGGGTCGTGCGGGATCGCGTCTGGCGCCGCGTGTGTCGCTCTGGTCGCCCGCTCCTCGCCGCGTGGGGGGCAAAATATCCCCCCGAGGCAGGATCATCAGATCTTCTGGAAATATCGCGACTATTTTTTGGCCGTCGCCCACGCGGCTCGCCACACACACGCCCGTCATGTCGGACTTTCGCCCGCACGACCAGGAGAGCGCGTGGGAGTTCATCGGTATCGGCGCCGCCGTCTTCGTATTCGCGATCGTCGCGCTCGGATGGAGGACGGCGCTCCGCTGGTGCGGCGACTGCGCACTGGACAGGAGGGCCAGGCGCGAACGACTCCAGGAGGAAGAGGCGCTCCGGCTCACCAGGACACTGCTCCCGACGCACGGTGACGAGTCCTACGGCTCGTCGTCCAACGCTACCGTCATCGAACTCGTCGTGGACGGAGGTACCCCCACGTCCGCGCCCACACACGGCGACACGGCCACCACGACGAACGACGAAGACCACCCCGTCGTTTTGACAAACACAGGAGCGATAAACGGACGCTGACTGCTTACGTGTTATGTAATACTCGTGACACAGTTCTACATCATCTCTACTCTCGCTTCGTCTTCACCGCGCGCCCACCCCCGGCACCTATCCCCACGAGTCTCAGCACCGAGCTCGCCGTTTCACTCGCCAGGTGAAACACCGGAAACCTACCCTGCCTCGTCCACCCACCCTCACCGTTAGTACTCTCCGCCCCCGCGGCACCGCCCGCGATGGCGGCTATCATGAACACCGGGAACGCCATGGCCATCGCCGCGGAGGCGTAGAACGAGCTCAAGTTGAGCGCGGATATCAGCACGATCGGGCTCCCGAATCCGGCGTAGTACGCCCAGTTGCCCTCGAAGTGCGCGAGCCGCCACTTGGGCGTCCTCGACTCGGCGCTCCATAGGTAGTCGTGGCAATAGAACGCGTACAACCACGTCTGCAGCGCGCGCGTCGCGATCCGCCCCGGGAGGTTGGTGAAGACAAACGACAGCACCGTGATCTGGGCGAACAGGCTGTTGACGATCAGCACGTGGTACACGCTCTCCGCGAAGCCCGCCAGCCCGCCCTTCGTCTTCTTCTTCTGTTCGTCGGGGTCTCCGTCGACTTCGCCTTTCCCTCGCGACCGTTTCGCGCCGTCCTCCCGTGCGAGCCCGCAGGATATCCGCGCGATCTCCCCCGCGGTGAACGAGTTGATCACCGTGCTCGCGAAGTAGGTCGGGTAGAGCCAGAGCGCGCGCATCGTCCACAGGAACCCCGCCGTCGTGGCTTTCTTTCCCGCCGACGTCCCTCCCATCGCCTCATCGACGGGCGGGTCATCGAACCCGGTGCCGACTCCCGCGTCCGCCGTGGACCACCTATCGAGCACCCACCCGACGACCGGCGCCAACAGGTAATCCAGCACGGTGAGAGAGCCGATGAAAACCACGCCGTTGACGACGATGCACCTCGTGGCGAGGGTGACCAAGCGTTTCGACCTGCGCGCGTATCCCGCGACGCGATGCAGCGAGAGCGCGGCGAGGACGCCCTTGACGTACATCGCGGCGCAGTGCATCGCATCTATACCGAGCGGAGAGCCCGGCGTCATCGGGGATACGAGGTCGGATCGAAAGGTCGTGGTACTGTGGCGTGGGAGGCGACGCGTTGTGTGCGAGGCTACGATTCTGCTCTGCGTCAGCATCGTTTGAATTATCGTCCGTCGTTTATGTCAATGACTCCATACACGTGAACCAGCTAAATGCACCACCGATTGCACATGCAAAACAGTCATGATCCTGGGCAGATTGGATGTATTTATTTGTCTCCAAAAGTTTTTTGGTGACGTAGTATCCATCGAAGAGTCCGCTGAAGGGGCGTCGCCTTCAGGCACTCGGGAGTGGCGCGCGCGTGAGCGTTCCGACCCTCGCGCATCACCGGCGTCACATCGCGCGACACGGCGAGCACACAGCGACCCGGACACCCCTTCGGACGTCGAGGGGAAAACGCGCGGGCGGCCAGATCCGGCGGTGAAGTCCGCCCGGGTGTGCGACGCGTGTGCAGGTTCCTGTGTTGCGCGTGCTACACGGTCGACGACCCGAACGACATGGGGACCACGTCCTCGCGCCCGGCTCAGCAGCACTACCCCGTCCCGCCGGTACGTACACGCGTCGACACGGACGACACGACGACCCGAACCCGTCGCGAATGGACCCCCGAGTCGTCCCGCCCCGCGGCCGCGGGGCGAATAAAAAAGGGACACATTTCACATTAAAAACACGAACGACGCGCCTCACCTCCCAACCCGACTGACCCATCCCATCCCCTCCCCCTCACGACACGCAGCATGGACAGGTGTACTACGGCCAGCCCCCACCCGCGAACAACGGGCAGCTCTACGGCGGGTTCCAGCAGCAACCCAACAACTTCGTCATGCCCGCGCCCTACGGCGCCCAGCAACAACAGCAGCAGCAGCAGCCCGCGCCGGCGCCGCAGCCGACTGGCGAGCAGACCACGCGCACGACCACCATCCGTAACCACGTCAACCTCAAGAAGAACACCCTCGCGGTCACGGACGCGGGGCCCGGGAAGCTCAAAGTCACGTTCACCTTTGACGCCAACGTGGAGTGCTCGTGTTCCGTTTTTCTAGTAGCATCCGAGAACCCGAAGGAAGGGTGCCGCCTCACGCCGCACGGTGACCGACCGCCCCCGGCCCGAACCCAGCACCCGCGCGGCCTCGGCCAGAAGTTCGACAGCGACGCCGGGGTGCTCGATCTGACCTCGGTGCCCGAGGAACGTTTAACGTCGGCGACGCCCAACGCGTTTCCGGTGATCGTCCGGCTGGAATGCGTCACCGGCGTGCCCGGTGACTCACCGCCTGGCACCAAATTGAACGACGTGGCACTCCCGCATCCCGCCGGGACCAAGCTGGAGACGTGGACGCAGTCGCAGACGACGTACGCCACGCTCAATCGCAAAGACGACGGGGGGTGGGGTATCACGCCGGTGAAGCAGAAGATCTGGGTGGACGGGGTTTCGTACGAGCTGCAGGAGATTTTCGGCATCGAGAACTGCGGCACCGCGGGGATGCCCGGTGCGGAGGGCGGGGATGACGGGAAGGAGTGCGTGGTGTGTTTGTCGGAGCCGAGGGACACGACGGTGCTGCCGTGCCGTCACATGTGCATGTGCAGCGGGTGCGCGCGGATGCTCCGGCACCAGAACAACAAGTGCCCCATCTGCCGCACGGTGGTGGAGTCGCTCCTGGAGATCAAGGTGGCGACCAAGACGGAGGGTGCGTGAGTGGTACCGTAGTTTGTGGTTGTTCTTCGATGTACTTTAATGTGAATGATTCTTTGTCAACCGGCGGTTCGGGCTCGGTTTGGATTTGTGAGCTCGTTTTTGGCCATCAAAATCGTGGGCCCAATTTTATCGCGTAACACGTATGAGTTTCAGTCTTGCACTTTTGCAAAAAGCGCTGATTGGACGCCATGCGAAACAGGATTTTCCTCGGCTCGGTGGGCCTGTTTTTCCCCGAATCCGCGACCGCCCCGCGCTCGGAAACCATATCAGCACACACAACAACTGAAAAGATGCAGGCCATCGCTTCCACCACCGCCGTCCGCCCCCAGTTCGCGACCCAGCGCAAGACCTTCAACGCCAAGAAGGTGAGCGCGCGTGTATTCCCGAGGGCGCCTCCCAAGGCCATCGATGAAAAGTTTCCCAGAGCTTTAAAGCGTGGCGCGAGATTTCTATGCAGCGTGATGCCGGAGAACTGACCCCCGCGTCCCCGTTTCCGATCCCAGGTCGTCGCCGTCAAGCGCGATGTGTCCGTCAAGGCTGACTGGTCCATCGGTTCCCCCGAGAACGTGGTACGTATCCCACCCGAGCGCCATGAAGGGCGGCTTTCGCACCCACACTTGCACGGGGATGAGTTAATCATCCTCGACCCGCAAACAACGAACACCGGAGTGGCCCGGACCGACCGCCCACACGCCGCGCGCGATGTGTTCACCCGATGACCGACCCTGACGATCGATCCCCACCTTCCCACCGCAGATCGTGTGCGTCAACACCGCCGCGTGCCTCTTCGCCGGCCGCTTCGGTCTCGCGCCCACCGTCAACAAGAACTACTCCGGCTCCGGTGAGTGACCCTACGCAGAGCTGAACCCAATCATTGATTTTATCATCCCCCCGGCACCGCCGAACGAGCGCTGACGATCCCCCCCCTTCAACGCAGACTCCTACACCATGACCGAGGCTGAGCGCCCCGTCGTCGGCTCCCGCGACCCCGCCGGCTTCACCATCGTGGACGTCGCCGCGTGGGGCTCCCTCGCGCACATGATCTCCGCGGGTGAGATCCTCGGCCAGCACGCCAAGGGCTTCTTCTAATCGCGCCGTCATCGAACACAGTACTCGACGCGAACGCGTCGATTGGGAGTCGTTTCGTTCGGTATAGCGGAGAGCCTTTACGCGTGGTAGGGTTGGAGTGACGGGTGTATGAGAGACAGACAAGGGCGGAGCGCCCGGGTCGGAGATAGAATTTACTGAAATACGACTGTAAATGTAACCAGTCAACACAGTCAATAGGACGTCGAGGACGAGGGCCTGCTCCTGCTCGCCACGAGCGCGTTCACCAGATCGTTCGCCGACTCGCGCGCACCCTCGGAAGGAGGAGGCACCGTCCCAGATATCCCCGATCGCCCCGGCCGACCGCGACTCTCGTGACTCATACGCGACTCGTAACTTCGAACGCTGCCCGCCGCCGACGACGGCCGCGACGACGCGCCGGGGGGCGGCGGCGGGGGCGGAGGCGGGCCGGGGACCGGCGACGCGGCATGTGAGCTCGCGAACTCGTCGAACGCGGACCCTTCATCGAAGTTCCTTTGCCCCGAGGAGAATGCTCCCGATGAATGTTCACGAGCGCCAAAGGAACCGGCGGATGACGCGGGAACTGAGAACCCTCTGACCCCCCCCGACCGGGAGTCCGCGAGCTCGCGCCTCAGCGACGCCACCTGCAGACTCTCTATGCCACCCCCGGCGCTTAAACCGGAGCTCGTCACCGATGTGGTCCCCATCCTCGCCTCCCGGAGCTCGTCGTTCCATCGGTTCTTCTCCACGCGGAACTTAGCCAACGCCTCCTCCCTGTCCCGCATCAACGCGTACAGCTGCCGTTGGAGCTCATCCTTCTCCGCGTTATGCTGCCGCCGTCGGTGCTCGCCCTCCGCGCGCTCGTCCGCCAGCTCCTGCGCCCTGGCGTTGATCTCGCGAACCAACTGATCCTTCTCCTTGACCAGCGCGCTCGACGCAGACGCGACGCGGACGCACTCCTCGTTCATCTCCGCCAAACGCAGCCTCGCCTCCATACTTTCCGTCTCCACCCCGCGCGCGCGGTCGTGCGCGGTGGCGAGCTCGCGGCCCATGCGCACCACATCACGCCGCGTCTCCTCGTCCAGTCGACTCAGCTCGGACCGCAACGTGTCGGCGTCCGCTCTGAAAGCGCCGAGCACGTCGTTTTTCGTCGAGTCCAACTCACCTCGAAGCCCGTCCATCGACGACGTACCCTCGGCCAGCTGCCGCGTCATGGCGTCCATGTCCTCGAGCGCCCTGCGAACGAGTGATATCTCGTCGCGGAGGTCCGATCGAAGGTTAGCGACCTCGGCGTCGTCCACCGCGGGCGTGAGTATCGGTCGGCGTTGGAGATGTCCGGCCGTTTCTATATCCTCCGCCCTTCGACGCTCGCGCTCGGCGTTGGACTCCGCGTCCGCCCGCCGCGTACGTTCCTCCTCGAGCCGTGTGCGTGTCTCCTTGAGCGCTATGCGTGTCTCCTTGAGCTCGCGGGTTCGAGACCTGAGCTCGCCGCGCACGCACTGAATCTCGCGTTGCATCGCCGCCTCCACCTCCGCCGAAAGTTCCGCGTCGTCGGCGAATGATTTGGTCATCGCGGTCAACTCCCCCTTGACCGTCTCGAACCGTGTCGCGTCCGCGGTCTTAGCCGCCAGTCGTGCCTCGAGGTCTCGAACCCGCGCGCGGAGGGACGCGGCCTCCCCGCTCGACCGCTCGGATACGACTTCGCCGGCGCCTCCCACGGCGGCTAGTTTTTTAAAAGCCGACTCGGCCTGCGCGCGAAGACGCATCCGCTCCGCCTGGAGCACCCCGAGCTCGGTCTGCACCTCCGTCATGGCCTCGTCCCTGTCCTTCGCGGCGTCGGACACGTCACGCAGCGCGGCGGCCATCTCCGCGCGGGTTCGATCGATCTCGACGCGGATCACCGAGAGCTCAGTTTCGTCGGGCCCGTCCGAGGATGACATCCTCTCCACCTGTGCGCGCGCCGCCTCGGTCGCCGCGGCGCGAGCCTCGCTCAGCTCCTTGCGCAGCTTGCGGACCATGGCGAGCGTGGCGGGCTGCTGCGAATCGCTCACCTCGGTTCGGTCCTCGCGCTGAAGGGCCTCCAGCTCGGCGCATCTCGCGCGGAGCGAGGCGTGTTCGCTTTCCCTCGACGCCTCCGCGGCGATGACCCTCTCCACCTCGCGCCGGAGGGTCTCCCTGTCCGCGTTTAGGGCCCTGAGCGCGTCCTGATACTGCGCCTCCACGCTGCGGTGGCCGTCGCCGCACGGGGTGGCGTCCTCGGGAATCCAGGTGGTTGGGGACGGCTGACCCGCGGGTGTTTGAGCCACGACGTGTGGGTATTCCTTGACCGCCGCGGGCCTATCGCGGGGCTTGACGGCGCGCCCGCGGGGAGGGGGCGGGGGGACGTTCTCCGCCTCCATCACGGGCGCCTTCCTCGAGCTCGGGCGCTCTGTCAGCATCGTCCCTTCGTGACGGCGCGACCCACACTGGTCGTCGGGAGGTTCAGGGATTTCAAAAATTATACCTGTGGCTCGCCGCGGCACAACGCAGACTCACCAGCCGTTTCCTTCCCGACGGGGGCGACACTTCGAGGCGCGTGGGCGGTCACCCGACGTACCGAATCGAGCGGCGTTCGCGTACGACCTCGTGATACACCCCCCACCGCCCGCCCCGACCGGACCTCGCGGGCCCCGCCGCCCCCTCGCACCGCCACCGGCGCCCCTATCAAACACGCCAGCGCGCATCCCGATCGGGACTTTCGCGGCCCAAACTCGGTGTCATCGATGGGACGGCTCCGCCAGGCGCCGTCCGCGGTGGACCTGGGCGACGGACTCACGCCCCGCGACGTTCCGATGGACACGCTATCGAGCTACGTCACCGCGTTCGGCGCGAAACCGACGGGTGAAGGTCCGTGCCACGTCCCCGAGGTCAACCCGATGGGTCAGTATCGCACCAACCGATCGCAAACGGAGTGGACCCTGGCGCACGGCGACGACGAGGGTGTGGCTCACACCACGTCCGGATCCATGCCCTTACACGCGTTCCACACGGGCGAACGCGCCGCGGTGACACGGCTGAACGGCGGAAGGCGAACCGCGTCCGTGTTAACACTGACGCACGAGGGCGAAGAAGGGTGGGAGAGTACGCCGCAAAACTTGACAAAATGGACCGCGCCCGGAGACGACGGGGTGCGTAACAACACGCGGTGCCTGTGGGACCGTAACAAATCGACGATCGGGTCGTCCCTGGTGGACGCGACGTGCCACGAGTCGCACAACGGGGGAACGTTCCAGTGGTCGCACGGCGCGGACGGCCGCGGCATCGGCGCCGGCGTGAGTAACGCCGGTAACGCCGGTAAGTGCCACGGTAGGCACCCGCCGCCGCCCGCGGTGCCCACGCCGGATCTGTTGGCGCCGGTGTACGTGACGGGGGTACGCGGTGAGTCACCGGGGGGAACGGACGATGTCACATCCGGTGACGGGTCGTCGACGTCCAGGTCGACGTTCGGTGCACCCACGCGGAACGCCTACGTCCCGAGGGTGGACACCGCGGGGTTACGCACCAAATCCCGGGTCCCGCTCTCGCACGCGTAGTCGCCACTCGTAACTCGTACCCGTTCGTTTAACGATTTGATTTACAACGATACATTCGAATGACCTGCACGGTCATCGTCTCACTCCCCGCCGTTCGATTCGTCTCCCCCGTTATCGCCGTTTTGCCCGGCTCTCTCCGCGCTCCGCCGCCTCGCCCGCGCCGCTCTCGACCCGCGTCCGCCTCGGGAACTCCGCCTGTGCTTACCATCCAGGGGTGACCCCGACGCCATCCCGTACCCGCTCACCGTGCTCGTCGGGACGCTCGGGCGGAAGAAACCGGACATCGGCGACGGCGCGTTGGATGCACCCGGGGATGACGACGAGGACGTCTTGCCGCTGTCCGTGGAGACGCCGCCGGATGACATCATCAGCGGAGACGCATGATGCGCAAAGGGATCCTGCGGCGGTGAGGCTGGTGCCCTGGGGCTCGGGGGCACGAGGCCGTTGGGCATGACCTGGTACGGCGCCATCCCGGTCATCCCGAGGTGGGCGTAGTACTGTGCGTAGTACGCCGGATGGACGTTCGCGGGCGGCGGCGGCGGCGGCATAATCTGAGATGCCATCATGGAACCTCCCACGTTGTTTTGTCCTCCCGCGGCTTGTGCTTGGTGCGCGGCGGCGACTTGCCTCGCCTGCCACTCCCACCATCCGCCGGGCGCCGGGCGGTGCTGAACCGCGCCGTTGTTGTCGATGAACGCGCCCATGTAGCTCTTCGGGCTCGGGGTGCATATCCCGTCCGTCGGGGAGAAGGGCACTGCGCGTCGGATGGGTCGATCGGGGGATGATTTCAGACGTCAGAGAAAATAATCGTAGTGCTATGGCGAACCAGTCAGATAATTTGGCGAATACGGGTCTCGGAAGGGCACGCGGTATGTGATGAAGCATGCGGCAAACGAGGAGACGCGGGGCGCGGGGGCGGGTTCCGCGGCGCGGGACGCACCGTTGTCGAGCAGGGTCGTGGGACTGGGAGGTACCGCATGCTGGCCGGCGGGTCGCTCGGTCTTGATCGACAGCTTCGGCCTGGCTTCCTCCGCCATGGCGCGCGTTGTTGCCCTCCCCAATGGGCTCTTCGTTCCGAGGGGTGTTGCACGAGTTATCGGGAGGGTCGCGGAAAAGCGAGGCACGGCCAAATTTTTGGCGATCGCTATTTTTGCTACCGGTCCAACTGAATGCTTGTGCAAAACTTCTAATTTTATCTGAATTAGTCTAATTAGTTAACGGCGTAACCGAAATACACTATGGGAAATATAACAAAGCCGACCACGAAAAATCACGAATTTACGAGCAACCGCCAATCTTTCCTCGTGTGTCGGCGCGCCGTGGTCGTCACAAACGCCGTCGCCGACGCCCCGGGCATATCCCAGGCGGAGACGTCACACGCGCTCCTAGCTACACGAGCGCACACACCGACGTAGCCGTAGCTCACCACACGGGCGCTAAGTACTCACCACACAGTAGCAACGGCCCGCCGATTTCAGCCGCCGCCGCCGCTTTCGCAGATTGACGACCGAGGAGGACACATAACGCACGATGCCGAAATCCAGGCGCGATAAGGTCATCTCGCTCACGCAGACCAAGAAGAAGGACCGGGAGTGGAAAGGCGGCCTCATCGAGCAGATCCGCGAGGCTCTCGAGACGTACCAGTCCGTGTTTGTCTTCCGATGCACTAACCTCCGCAACAACGCCTTCAAGGAGCTGAAGGCTGAGCTCTCCGAGACCTCCCGGTTTTTCATGGGCTCCAACAAGGTGATCCAGGTGGCGCTCGGCAAGGGTCCCGAGGATGAACAGAGGGACGGGCTCCATCAACTCTCCGAGCACGTCCGAGGTCACGCGGGCGTGGTGTTCACGGACCTCACCAAGGATGACCTGGACGCCGCAATGGCCAAATACGAGGTGAGCGACTACGCCAGGACCGGCACCGTGGCNACGGACACCATCCTGATCGAGAGTGGGCCCGTGCACGGCCCGCACGGGGGCCTGATGGAGCACACCATGGAGCCGACNCTGCGAAAGAACGGCATGCCCACGAAGCTCAACCGCGGCGTCATCGAGCTCCTCGCGGATCATACGCTGTGCAGAGAAGGGGACCACGTCTCGCCGCAGGGAGCCATCCTGCTCAGGCTGTTCGGACACGAGCTCGCGACGTTCAAGCTGGACTTACTTTGCGGCTGGGTAAGTATTTGTACCCGCACGTTTTTCATCGCCTCGCCCGTCCAAAAGGTTTCAAGTCGCTCGGCAGTGACGATAACCCGCATAGGGATAACCTGAGAGGTTAGCGACCGCGCTTGCGCGGGAACGACCATGCTGACAAAATTGCGCCATCCATTTCCGTAGCCGAGCGCCCGACTGTGTTTTCCTTTATTTACCCGTGTGTTTGTGTCCACGATTTAACCCTAAACCGCATCGATCCACACGCTGACCCCGTGACCCTATACGTACGTACCAATCGCAGCACGAGGGTGGCGAATTTGAAGTTTACGAAGCCGCCGAGGATTTTGACGACGATTCCGACTCGGATGGCGCCGACGACAGGTTCAAGAACGACCACGTGCCGTCGTCCATGATGCTCCCGGCTGAGCTGATGCACGTGGAGTCNGGCGAGGCGGTGGCGAAGCTGGCGAGGGGTAAGGATGAGGGGAGCCAAGGTGCCCGGGGGGCAGCTCGCAAGGCTAANAAACCNGCCGCTAAAAAGAAGAAGTGAGATGATCCATTGCTAGCTAGTGATCGCGCTTATAACAAGACTAGAGCTCATCGCGCATCTCCTTTTTGCTATCCTCCTCCGGTAGATTGAACCAGTGATTCGCAGCCCACTTCACGCCGCCCGTCACCTCGCACGCCGCGTGTATGGCGCTCGGGTCCACCTCGCCGTCGGACCCGAAGTTATAGAACAGGATGGCGTCCCCCGCGACGGGCGCCGCTCTCACGCCAACCTCGCACGCCCTGCGCACGTCCCCGCCGCTGATCGTGTCCATGGATGCCAGCTCACCAGCACTCAACCCACCGTCGCCGTCGGGACCCAGCGGGAACACCGTCTCACCCCCGTTGCCGTCACCCGGCCCGTCCAGGTAATAGAGAAGAGTCGCGTACCTGCGAATAAACGCGGTGCTCTCGTGGTGCACCGAGAAGTACCCGCCGGCTTCGTACCGCAACACCTGCAGCCGCTCGGACCTGACGCTATCCGGCAGCACCATCAGCCTCATCGCGCGGCGCCGGATAGACTCCAGCACGCCAGTCTCGTCGGTATCGGCGACTAGCCACGCGGTGCTTGATTTCCGCGGGGGTGGCAAGTGCGATGAAGATGCGTTTTTGGAAGTCTTATTAGAACCTTCCATGGACACGACGTGGCTGTCGCGAAGCTCTGGGGTTGCGAGCTCGATGATTCGTTTGCGCTCGTCGGCTGTGAGGAAGTCGCGGACCCTGAACACGGGCGGGACCAGCGAGATTGTTTCCATGATGACTTCCGCCTCGTCACCCATCGGGACGTGGGTAATTTCGCCGAGCTCGGTGGCGTTCCAGCGCCACAGCCCGGTACTACCCATGGACGCCGTCTTCCCGCTGGCGAGCGTCTCGGCTGTTTTGAACCGTAGGTGCGCCTCCGCATCCTGGCCGAGCTTCTGTAGGATGTTCCCGAGCAGGTGGTAGCTCTTGGCGTGTTCCGGTCTGAGCTCGATGGCCTTGCGCCCGTGCGTCAGGGCTTCGTCGTGTTCCTCGAAGTCTTCCGATAGGATGAGCGCGAGGTTCACCCTCGCCTCGGGATGTTCGGGATCCGACTTGAGCGCCTCCCTGAAGTGCACCACCGCGGCTTGTGGCGCCCCGGCATCGTAGTGTATGGACCCCACGTTGCTGTGCAGGGCGGCGAGCGCCTGCGGGGAGAGCCTCGCGACGTCGTCGGGGTTCCTCAACAATTTATAATACTGAACCAACGCGTGCCTCGGGTCACCACCGCGATGGGTCTCGAGCGCGCGCTTGTACTTCGCCACGAGGGGGTCGAGGTACCCCGGCGGCTTGGGGTCTCGATCCTCCTGCGCCGCGACGCCGGTGAGGGCGATGCATAGGATGAAAGCTAGGATCCCGGCTCGACACCGCGCCATCGGGACTGGTGAGATCCCGGCTCGGCACCTTGACTTGATTTTTATCGGAAAAGGGGAACTTACATTGCAACCACTCGCCTGACCCCTCGAGCACACAACCGCCTCGCGCTGAGCACGCGACGGCGGTCATGAACAGGCTCATGGATGAGATGAGGGCCGCGGGGATGACCCCCGGCCAAGGCCAGGGCCCATCGTCCGTTCCGGTGCGTCCCCACTTCGCGTCAGGAATGCGTTTATTTTTCACCGAGCCACAATGCCGACACGCCGCGCCCCATCACACCCGCGGACGACCCTCACCTTTCCCACCCTCGCATCGCAGCCGCAGGGTTTCTCGTTTAACGACGGCATGGGGCCAACTCCGGGCATGGGGGGACCGAACATGGGGAACATGGCCGGCGGCCGACCCCCGTCAGCGGGTCCCGGGGCGTGGGCCGAGACACCGGCGATGGGCCAGATGGGCGGAGATCCCCGGATGATGAACCCAGGCCCGGGGATGATGAACCCAGGCTCGGGGATGATGAACCCAGGCCCGGGGATGATGAACCCAAGCGCGGGCCCGGGCGGAATGCCGAGGATGTCAAGCGGACCACCCCCGTCCGCGTTCCCGCGGCCGCCGTCGTTCAGCACCCCGGCTTCCGGGGGGATGGGGGCGGGGGCGGGATTCGCGCCGCCGCCCACCGCGGGATCGATGCCGGGGGGTCCACCTTCATTCACGGACAGGCCGGGACCCGGACCCACCAACGCGGGGACGCCGAGCTACGATGTGGTCCACCTCAGCGCCAGGAACGCGAGGTTGGAGGAGAAGCTGAGCAAAGCGCTCGCTAAGAACAGGTCGATGGCCAAGTACTACGACCAGCTCCTGGCCAAGACACGGGACGCGCAGGAACGCGAGATCGAGGACTTGAAGAGCGACCTGATGCGACTGCAGGCTGAGTCCGCGGCGGCGCTGGGCGCGAGGGATTCGCTGCAAAGGGTCGCCGCGGAGAGGGACGCCGCCGTCGAGGAGATGAGCTCGCTCCGCGATAAGCTGTCAGCGATTCAGCGAAAGGGCGAAGGGCACGACGCGCAGAGCACCAAGGAACTCAACGATACAAGGCTGAAACTGGCGCAGAGGGACGGAGAAGTGGCGTCGCTCAAGGCGCAGCTA
>JGI20151J14362_10002283_pt1 | contig 13564 bp, 13 predicted proteins | sample COG_01_FD_14362 | JGI IMG/M metagenome (IMG submission 14362) | reverse complement strand
CTTGTACTTGAAAGAGGGAGAATGATAAACCATATTGATGACTATCATACCGCTAATATGGATCCATGGGATTTTGAAGGAGGGGATACTATTACTCAAGATGCATATAAAAGACAACCAAAACAAAGTAGGACAGGATACGTTAATACAGAATCTTCAAGACATTTTTTTGTTGATGATCTTGAACATCCATACAATGATGATAAAAATAAATTTAATTGGATAAGAGGATATCATGTGGGAGGAAGGTCCCTTACATGGGGAAGGCACACATATAGGTTAAGTGAATTCGACTTTGAAGCAAATTTGAAAGATGGAATAGCAGTTGATTGGCCAATTAGATATAAAGATATTGCACCCTGGTATGATTATGTTGAGCAATATATTGGAGTTCAAGGGAGGTATGAGGGATTACCTCAATTTCCTGATGGAAAATTTCTAAAACCATTTGAATTAAATGTATTGGAAAATCACATGAGAGAAAGTATATCTAAAAACTTTAATGATGGTAGAATACTTTCAAATGCAAGAACTGCTCATATTACTGAAGGAACTAAGCCAGGATTAGGTAGAGTTACATGCCAATATAGAAATAGATGTATGAGAGGGTGTCCTTATGGTGCTTACTTTAGTAGTAATTCATCTACTCTGCCAGCAGCTGAGGCTACAGGGAATATGACTTTAATGCCTAACTCTATTGTTCATGAAATTATTTATGATGAAGATAAAAAAAGGGCAACAGGTGTTAGGGTTATTGATGCAGAAAACAATCAATCATATGAATATTATGCTAAAGTAATTTTCTTATGCTCCTCAACTATTGCATCTACTTCTATTTTAATGCAATCAAAATCAAATAGATTCCCAAATGGTATGGGAAATGATTCAGGAGAGCTAGGACATAATTTAATGGATCATCATTTTCAAACTGGTGCTTATGGAAGCTTTGATGGGTTTAAAAATAAGACAACTTATGGAAGAAAACCAGCTGGATTTTTTATTCCAAGATTCAGAAATATTGGAGGAGCAACAAACAGAAAGGATTTCATTCGAGGTTATGGATATCAAGGGGGAGCTTCTAGAGGCTCTAAGAGCATAGCAAGCAGTAAAGAAGAATTAGCTGCATATGGAAAAAAATTCAAAGACATTATAGTTCAAGAAGGAGGATGGTCTGGATCTATGGGCGCATTTGGAGAAATATTACCTTACCATGATAACCAGATGACCCTTGACTATAATAAACTTGATAAATGGGGTCTTCCTACTGTTACATTTGATGCAAAAATTAGAGAGAATGAAATTGCAATGAGAAAAGACATGAAACAACAAGCAATTGAAATGCTTGAAAGATCAGGTTTTAAAAATGTAACTGGCACAGGTTCTGCTGATAATTATGTTTTTGGAAATGGGATTCACGAGATGGGTACAGCTAGAATGGGAAGAAATCCTAAGACTTCAATTCTTAATGGTAACAATCAGATTCATAGTGTCAAAAATGTTTATGTAACAGATGGTGCTTGTATGACTTCTTCAGGAAATCAAAATCCATCCATAACATACATGGCGTTAACTGCAAGAGCAGCTAACCATGCCGTTGAGGAATTAAACAAACAAAATATATAATTATGAATAGAAGAAAAGCATTAAAAAATATTGGAATATCATTTGGATCAATAACTTTTTCCTCTAGTATTCTGTCTGTTCTTCACTCATGTCAATCTAACCAACTTGATTGGTCTCCTGATTTTTTTACAAAAAAACAAATTGTTTTTATAGATAGAATTTTTGAGATTATTATTCCAGAAACTGATACTCCTGGAGCGATATCATTAAACTTATCAAGGTTTGTAGACGCTTATATTTATAAAAACACTCCTTCTGAAGATCAATCTGAGTTAAACAAAGAAATAGAAGAATTAACAGATGTAATATTAAGTAATGAAAATCAAAAATCTTTAGATGATCTAAATAATACTACATTAGAGAAATATTTATCAAATCATCTAGATTCACCTGATTTCATTGAATCTAATGGGAATAATTATTCACAAGTATTCGACTTATTAAGGCAAATGGCAGTTAGATCCTATAAATTGACAGAATATGTAATGACCAATAAACTTGGTTATGTTCCAATTCCAGGCTATTATGATGGTAATGTAGATGTTTAATCTAGTGTTCTAAAATATTCAATAATTTCTCTTGCTTCATCTTCAATTAAATTTTGATTATACATATACTCATTGTTATATTCTGCCAATAGTTTTTTTGCTATTGGATCTTCTTGAAGCATCTCAGTTGGATTTAGTATCATATTCATTATCCACTCTGGTGATCTCCTGTCTAGTATTCCTTTAATTGCTGGTCCTACAGATTCTTCTTTAATCATATGACAAGATGTGCAAAGCTGATTAAATAATTTTTTTCCAGAATTAGCTAGGTTTTGATTTATTTCATCATCAAAGACTATTTTACTAATTGGACCAATACCTTTATTATTTTTTAATGACGAGAAAGAAGGTTCTTTCGATTGAGATTTGCATCCCAAAACAAATATTAAAATTAAAAGAATAAACTTATACATTTTGATAAGGTAAGAAATCAATTTTTGATTCTAGCTAACTATAAACTCACCCATCATAAGTTGATAGTGACCAGGAAATGAGCAAATAAAAATATATGTTCCAGGCTCAGGTGCATCAAAAGTTATAGTGTCAGATTCACCTCCACCTAACATTTTTGTATATACTAACTCACTACCTCCATCAGGTATATATTCTGTATCTCTTGCGCCAGCAGCTCTAAGTGCATATTCATTCACATCAACATCTTTTTTTAGTAAAACAAAATTATGACCCATTGAACTAGCAGGAAATCTTCCAGTGTGATTTAATGTTAGGGTAACTTTTTCATTAGATTTGACCTTAATAATTTTTCTATCAAATTTCATTTGATCATTAGAGTTAAGCGTAACAGTATTTGAAACCATGTTACCTTGAACAATTTTAGGTTCTTCTTTAACCCTCTCGTATTGAAATTTTTCTTTTGTGTTATTTGTATTGTTACAAGAGAATATAAATAATGATAAAACTAGTATGAGTTTAATTTTCATATACTTAAGATTTAATATCAAATTTATTACAGAAAAATTTAATTTACTATAATAATCTATTATAATTTGTTGTTAAATAATTGGTTATTCTTATTACGAATAGAGACTAGGTATATACCTATAAAAACAAGTAAACAAGAGAACAACTTTGTAGTATCTAATACGTCATTTCCAGTAATTAATGCAAACCCAATTGTTATTATAGGCTGAAGATAAATAAATGAACCAACTGTGGTTGGCGATAAAGTCTTTAAGGCATAAATATTAAATAAATATGTTAAAAATGTTGTACCAATAACAACATACGCCATTCTCCATATTGCAAACCATGGAAGTTCAGTCCAATTAACTTCAACAAACTGATTAAAAGTAATAGGTGTTGATAAAACTAATCCAATTAAAAAGAGCCACTTCATTAAAGTGAAAATATTATACTTACTTGTTAATGGCTTAATTACAATTAAATAACCTGCGTAGGCTGATGCGTTAAGTAAAAAAAATGAATTTCCAAGTGGAATATTTGGTGCATTTATTCCAGTTTTACTACTATTAAGTATTAAAAAAACTGCACCTGAAAATCCAATTAAAATTCCAATAATTTTTTTAATAGTTACCTTTTCTTTTAAAAAAAAGTATGAAAGTATTAGAACTAAAACAGGGGATAAAGTTATTATAATACCACTATTAATAGGTGTTGACAACTCAAGGCCTCTAAAAAAAGCAAGCATATTTACACACATTCCTAATATTGAAGCAATAAGTATTTTTAAAAAGTCTTTCTTTTCAATCTTTTCATTAGGTGTAAATAGACTTATTAGCCAAAAAATTAAAGTTGCACCTAGTAACCGTAACATAATAAATCCAGATGATCCAATAAAGACAGGCATGACTTCTTTTGCTACAGTATGATTAATACCATAAATAGTGGTAGCCAAAAAAGCTGCAATTAAAGCTAGGTATCTCTTATTCATCCCAAAATTTATGCAACAAAGAAAATCATTTTAATATAATCAAACACCTAATTTCTAATATCTTTATCTTTGCTATAATGAAGAAAAAAATGAAGTTCAACACAAAGGCAATTCATGGTGGTCAAATCCTTGATCCAGCATATGGATCTGTTATGACCCCGATATATCAAACTTCTACATACGCTCAAACTTCTCCTGGTAAACATAAAGGATATGAATATAGTAGAACACATAATCCTACAAGAACGAACTTTGAACGGTCTATTGCTTCTTTAGAAAATGGAAATCATGGACTTGCATTTTCATCTGGATTGGCAGCAATTGATGCCATATTGAAAACTTTAAATCCAGGAGATGAGATCATCTCTACTAATGATTTATATGGAGGAAGCTATAGATTATTTAGAACAATATTTGAAAAATATGATTTGAAATTCCATTTTGTAAACATGGAAGATTTAAAGTCAGTTGAAGAAAAAATTAATTCAAATACTAAACTAATTTGGGCAGAAACTCCAACTAATCCTATGATGAATGTGGTTGATATTAAGTCAATGTCAATTTATCAAAAAAGAATAATATTCTACTTTGTGTTGATAATACTTTTGCTACACCATTTATTCAAAGACCTCTAGATCTTGGAGCTAATATTGTTATGCATTCTGCAACTAAATATATTGCAGGTCATAGCGATGTTGTTATTGGTGCAATAGTTGTAAACGACTCAATTCTTAATGAGAAATTATCCTTTATTCAGAATGCTTCTGGAGCGACTCCTGGTCCAATGGACTGTTTTCTTACATTAAGAGGAATAAAAACACTTCATTTAAGAATGCAAAGACATTCTGAAAATGCAGAAAAAATTGCAATGTTTTTAAAAAATCATAAAAAAGTTTCAAAAGTATATTGGGCAGGATTTAAGGATCATAAAAATTATGAAATCGCAAAAAATCAGATGGATGCTTTTGGAGGAATGGTTTCATTTATTCCAGCTGATAATACATTTAAAACTGCAAAGAAAATTGCAGAAAATCTTAATTTGTTCACATTGGCAGAATCTTTGGGTGGAGTGGAAAGTTTATGTTGTCATCCATCAAGCATGACACACGCTTCAATTCCTCCAGAAGAGAGAAAGAAATCAGGTTTAGTAGAATCATTATTAAGGCTAAGTGTTGGAGTGGAAGATGTAGATGACTTAATCGATGATTTAAATCAAGCCATAGGATAAAATTTATGGAAATTCCAAAAGACAAAAAAATATATTTTAGTTCTGATAATCATCTTGGTTCACCATCAACAAAAGATAGTCATGAAAGAGAAAAAATATTTGTATCGTGGTTGGAATCTATTAAACATGATGCTGATATAGTTTTCTTGCTTGGAGATCTGTTTGATTTTTGGTTTGAATATAAAGAAGCAGTTCCTAGAGGATTTACAAGAGTTTTAGGAAAACTTGCAGAACTGTCTGATTCTGGAATAAAAATTTATTTTTTTGTAGGAAATCATGATTATTGGATGACTGACTATTTTGAAAAGGAATTAAATATCAAAGTTTTTAGATCACCAGAGCTATTTATTTTTAATTCAAAATCTTTTTTAATAGGTCATGGAGATGGATTAGGACCTGGAGATTACGGATATAAAAGAATGAAATTAGTTCTATCTAATCCTTTTTTTATATGGTTGTTTAGGATATTACATCCAGATATTGGCATTAAACTTGGTAAGTATTTATCTCAAAGTAATAAGCTTATTTCTGGAAAAGAAGATAAAGAATTTAAAGGAGAAGAGAAAGAGTGGTTAATTCAATATTGTTTAAAAAGGTTAACCAAAGAACACATCGACTATTTTATTTTTGGTCATAGACATTTACCGATTGTACACCAGTTAAAACCTAAATCAAAATATATAAATTTAGGTGACTGGATTACTCATTATACATTTGGTGTTTTTGATGGAAAAACTTTTAACTTAAGAAACTATCTGAAGAAAAATGATTGAGTCGCAAAAATCAAACTTCGAGAGAAGTGTATTAGTTGGGATTATTAATGATTCACAAAATGAAGAAAAGCTAAATGAATTTCTTGAGGAATTAGAGTTTTTGTCATTAACAGCAGGAGGTAAAGTCGTTAAAAAATTTACTCAAAAAATAAACACCCCTAATCCAAAAACTTTTATAGGTAAAGGAAAAATTGAGGAAATTCAAAAATATGTCAAAAACAATGATGTATCAGTAGTTGTTTTTGATGATGAACTTTCACCCACTCAACAAGCTAACATAGAAAAGTTATTAAAGTGTAAAATTTTAGATAGAACAGCTTTAATTCTTGATATTTTTGCTCAAAGAGCTAAAACAAGTTATGCAAAAACACAAGTTGAATTAGCTCAATATGAATACTTGCTACCCAGATTAAAAGGTCTTTGGACTCACCTCGAAAGACAAAAAGGAGGTATAGGTATGAGAGGGCCTGGTGAAACAGAAATAGAAACAGATAGAAGAATAGTAAGAGATAAAATATCATTATTAAAAAAGAAACTATCTACCATTGACAAGCAAATGAAAGTTCAAAGAGGTAATAGAGGATCATTAGTTAGAGTTGCTCTTGTAGGGTATACTAATGTTGGAAAATCAACAATAATGAATTTATTGTCAAAAAGTAAAGTATTTGCGGAAAATAAATTATTTGCTACTCTTGACACAACAGTTAGAAAAGTGGTGATCAATACACTACCTTTCCTTTTAACAGATACAGTTGGTTTTATAAGAAAACTACCAACGCAATTAATAGAGTCATTTAAAAGCACCTTAGAGGAGGTGAAAGATGCAGATATTCTTCTTCATATAGTAGATATATCACATCCAAGTTTTGAAGATCATATTATTTCTGTAAATAAAATTCTTAGTGAAATTAATTGTCATAATAAGTATAGTTTAATGATTTTTAATAAAATTGATAATTATAAACAGGTTGATTTTAATGACTCTTATTCTAAAAATAATAGCCATTATTCTTTGATGCAGTGGAGAAATACATGGATGAATAAAACAAATGGTAAAGCATTATTTATGTCTGCTAAAAATAAAATTAACTTTGATAACTTGAAGAGAGAAATTTATGAAATAGTTAAAAATGTGGATATGAGTCATTATCCTAAAAATGATTATTTATACCCCGAATATTTTTCTAAATAATAATTGATTAACTTCTAATTTAACCAATTATTAACAAGGATTTTACTAATAAATTTTGAAATTTGAATATATAAAATGAGCAATTATGAGTGATAACAAAACAAATATAGATCTAAGTAAAAAAGATGAACTAATAAAACAAGAAAGTGCTTTTGTTGATCTTCTTTCACTGGAAATAAATAAAAAAATCATAGGGCAAAAGAAAATGATAGAAAGACTAATGATAGGACTTTTAGGTAAAGGACACATTTTACTTGAAGGAGTACCGGGTCTTGCTAAAACACTTGCAATTAATAGCTTAAGTAGAGCTGTAAAAGGATCCTTTAGTAGAATTCAGTTTACCCCTGACTTGCTTCCAGCGGATGTAGTTGGTACAATGATTTATAATATGAAAGAAGGTAACTTCTCAATTAAACAAGGTCCAGTATTTGCTAATTTTGTTTTAGCAGATGAAATTAATAGAGCTCCAGCAAAAGTTCAATCAGCATTACTTGAAGCAATGCAAGAAAAACAGGTGACTATAGGAGATAAAACCTTCAAATTATCGGATCCTTTTCTTGTAATGGCAACTCAAAACCCTGTAGAACAAGAAGGTACTTATCCTTTACCTGAAGCTCAAATAGACAGGTTTATGCTTAAAGTAGTTGTTGATTATCCCAATTTAGAAGAGGAACAAAAGATCATGAATATGAATCTTTCTACTTCAAAAGATGTAATCAAACCAGTTGTTACAACAAAACAAATTACTTCGGCACAAGAAATTGTTAATGATGTATATATGGATGAAAAAATTGAAAAATACATTCTGGATTTAATTTTTTGTACTAGATATCCTGAAAAATATAATCTAAAAAACTTATCTCCACTCATATCATTTGGTGCATCTCCTCGTGGAAGTATAAATCTTGCATTAGCCTCAAAATGTTACGCTTTTATAAAACATAGAGGTTTTGTTATTCCAGAAGATGTTAGAGAAGTAGTTACCGATGTATTAAGACATAGAATAGGATTGACATACGAAGCTGAGGCTGAGAATGTGTCTACCGAGGATATAATCAAACAAATTGTTAATACTGTTGAAGTACCATAATTAATGGATTCTAAAGAATTACTTAAAAAAGTAAGACAAATTGAGATAAAAAGTAGAAGGCTAAGTGATAACCTTTTTGGAGGAGAATACTTAAGTACCTTCAAAGGTAGGGGTATGACTTTCAGTGAAGTGAGAAAATATGAGTTTGGAGATGATATAAGATCAATTGATTGGAATGTTACAGCTAGATATAATGAACCTTTTATAAAAGTTTTTGAAGAAGAAAGAGAATTAACACTTATGTTACTTATTGATGTTAGTGGCTCAAAAAACTTTGCAACTAGGAATAAATTAAAAAAAGAAATTGTTACTGAAATTGCTGCAACGCTTGCATTTTCTGCTTTGAAAAATAATGATAAAGTAGGTGCAATACTATTTACTGATAGTGTTGAATTATTTATCCCTCCTAATAAAGGTAAACGACATATTTTAAGAATTATTAGAGAACTTCTTGAATTTAAACCAAAAAGTTCTAAAACAAGTATTGATTCATCTCTTAAATTTTTACTAAGTGTTATTCAAAAAAAAGCTATTGTTTTTGTCTTATCTGATTTTATAGATAATGAGTATGATAAAACTTTAAAATTAGCAGCAAAAAAATACGATCTTACAGGAATTAGAATTTATGATAAAATGGAAACTGAGATTCCTAAATTAGGCATGGTCCCAATGATTGACGCCGAATCAAACGAATTAGTTTGGGTAGATACTTCATCAAGAAGAATCAGAGAAAATTATTTTTCTAATTACAATCTATCAATTAAAAAATTTGAAAGTTTATTCAATAAAAATGGAGCAGGCATAATTAATTGTATGGTTGATGAAAGTTATGTAAAGAAACTCCTTGGATATTTTAAACATAGAGCATAATGAAGAAAATAATATCTCTTTGGATTTTCACAACCTACTTTTTAATTGCACAGTCACCTAATTTTGACTCTAATATTGAAATTTCAACTTTAGTTGACACAACCCAAGTAAAAATTGGAGAAGAAATTAATTTCAAGATAGATATTTACTCTAAAAATGAATATAATATCAGGTTTGATGAAAATCCTAATTTCATGCCTTTTGAAATATTAAAATCATACCCTTCAGATACAATACTAGGATTATCAAAAATATCTAAGAAATACTCCTTAATTAATTTTGAGCCTGGAGAATATTGGATTCCTCCTCAAAAAATATATTTTAATCAATCTATAAAATATAGTGACTCATTATTAATAATAATAAATGACGTTGAGGTAGATACTATCAAACAAAATCTATTTGATATAAAACCAATAATACCCATTAAGAGAAATTATCAAAAATTAATTACCAGTATTATTGTTGGTTTATTGATTATAATTCTTTTGTATATAATAATCAAATTTAAATTATTTAATAAAAACAATGACTCTTTAGATGAAATGAAATCACTTTATCAAATTGCAATTGAAAAATTAAATGATTTGGATGATAAGTCTCCTAATTCTCAAATTGAATTTAAAGAGTATTACACTATTTTGATTGATATTTTTAGAGAATACTTAGAATCTCAAGTTAAAATTCCAGCAATGGAAAGCACATCAAAAGAGCTTATACTAAGAATAAATATGCTTAAAGATAGTGGGAACTATGATTTTGAAAATAAACAGATAAATCAACTAGAAAATCTTTTCACAAAATCGGATTTAATAAAATTTGCTAAATCATTGCCAGCAAAAAATGATATTAATGTAGATATATCAACAATCAAAGATTTCATTGACTCAACAGAAAAAATATACAATGAAAAATATAATATACCTGTTGAAGCAGAAGTGGCTGTTGAAGAGATCTCTTTACTGGAAAATCTTAAAATATTTTTTAAATATTCATTTTTAGTAATATCAACACTAATCATTATGTGTATTTTAATATTTGGCTACTATCCAGTAAGAGATACAATATTGTTAAACCCTACAAAACAACTTCTTTCAAAAGATTGGTATACTAGTCAATATGGCTCTCCTCCTGTTGAACTCAATACACCAAATATTTTAGTTAGAAGAAATGATAGTTTAGAAAACAACAGATTTGAAATGGGTAATTTTGATGATTCTTTTTACCTATCTCTTGATTTTAAAGATGTAATTCAAAGTGAAAGCCCTGCAAATATTGATATATTAAAGAATGAATTAATAAATAAATTTCAAAATTTAGGATCCAAAAACATTCTAGTAAAAGATGATCAATTCTCTCTAAAATCTGGAGATATTGGACTTAGATTTTATGGTAGTTTAGATATTGAAAAAAATAATGATTTGGTAAGATCAAATTTTACATCAGTTATATTGCCTTATGAAAAAAAAACTATAAAACTTATTATAGTTTACAAAGACAAAGATAGATATGCTAATAAAATAGAGTCTAAAATTCTAGAAAGCTTTAATATTATAAAAGAATTATAATGCTAAAAAATATTTATTTTGCTGANCCGGAGTTTCTTATAATTCTTATTATNATTCCTTTTGCTATTTTCTTTTGGTTTANATTTGGAAAGATTACTCAAGCTACTTTAAGACACCCTNGCTTATCACTATTNAAGTTAAACAATTCATTAATTTCTAANCTNAGNCCTTTTTTGAATATCTTTAGAATAATAGTGATATTACTTCTTNTATTGGCTGTTTCAAGACCTCAATCAAAGTCATCATCAAAAAGAATTAAAACATCTAGAGGTATTGATATTGTTATGGTAATTGATATCTCATCAAGTATGTTGTCAAAAGATCTTAAACCTGATCGTTTAACAGCATTAAAGAATGTAGCCTCTAATTTTATTGATGATAGACCTAATGACAGAATTGGCCTTGTTGTTTATGCTGCAGAGAGCTATACTAAAACACCTGTTACTACAGATAAACTTATTTTAAAGCAGTCTCTATCTGAAATAAATTACGAATCACTTCTTGAAGATGGAACAGCAATTGGTATGGGGCTATCCACTGCAGTTAATAGATTAAAGGAGAGTACGGCAAAAAGTAAAGTAATAATTCTTCTAACAGACGGTGTTAATAATTCTGGATTTATAGATCCAAGAATTGCTGCAGAATTGGCTGCAGAATATGAAATTAAAACATATACAATTGGTTTAGGTACAAATGGAAGAGCATTAGCTCCAGTTTCAATTCTTCCAAATGGAAATTTCCAATTTAGTCTTACAAAAGTTGAAATTGATGAGGATCTTCTTAGATATATTTCTGAAAAAACATCAGGAAGATATTTTAGAGCTACAGATAATCTTGAATTGCAAAATATTTATGAAGAAATTAATAAACTTGAGAAGACTGAAATAACTGAGACTATTTTCACCAATGTGTCAGAGAAATACAGATCCTATGTGTTAATCGCATTAATCCTCTTTATTATTGAAATAATTGCCAGAAAAACAATCTTTAAGAGTTTTATATAATGTATCTATTTGATAATCCATCTTATCTTTATTTAACACTTATAATTCCAATAGTAATTATTATAAATTGGTTTTATATGGCTTGGAGAAATAAAATTCAAAAGTATTTCTCAAATAATAAATTATTAGACCAGATAAGCCCTAATAGATCAAATTTTAAACTTAATCTAAAACTTGTTTTAGAATTATTTGTAATATTATTTCTATGTATTGCTCTTGCAAATCCAAAAATTGGGACAGAATTAAAATCAATAAATAGAGAAGGAGTAGATATAGTTTTTGCAATTGATGTCTCTAAAAGTATGCTCGCTGAAGATGTTGCTCCTAATAGATTAACTAGATCTAAAAGAATTATTTCTGAAATAATTAATTCTTTAAGTAGTGACAGAGTAGGAATTGTTGCCTATGCAGCTCAAGCTATTCCTCAAGTTCCTCTAACAACGGACTTTGCTTCTGTAAAGAATTTTTTGCAAATTATAGATACTGATATGTTATCATCTCAAGGAACTTCAATTGATTCAGCGTTAAACTTATCAGTAGATTTCTTTGATCAAAACTCTGATACAAATAGAGTTCTAATACTTATTTCTGATGGGGAAGATCATGATGATATTCCAGATAGTATTATTAAGTTAATTTCTGAAAATAATATAAATCTTATAACTATCGGTATAGGACAAGAGGCAGGAACAACAATCCCAATTAAAATAGATGGAACTGTAGATTCTTATAAAAAGGATATTAATGGAGATGTAGTAATCACAAAGAGAAACAGTGATTTTTTACTTAAAATAGCTAGCTCTTCCAAAGGAGAATATATAGATGGAAACTCTACAGAAGACGCATTAGAGCTTGTTAAAACAAAATTAGATAAAATCGACAAATCAGAATTTGAATCATCAGAGTTTGTTGAATACAAACAGCAATTTCAAATATTTATATTATTATCATTGTTGTTTATCATATCTGATATTTTTATATTTCAAACAAAAACAAAATGGATACAACACTTAAATCTTTTTAATGAGAACAAAGAATAGTCATTACATATCATTACTATTTTTAATAGTTTCCTTTTATACATATAGTCAAAGTGATCCAAATAATCTTGTATTTAATGGAAATAAAGAGTCTGTTAAAAAAAATTATATTGAGGCAGAAGTAGAATATAGAAAAGCTATCTCAAAAGATAAGGCTACTTCTAAAGCAGCTCATAATCTAGGAAATATTCTTTTTGAAAATGAAAATTATGATGAGGCAATTCAAGAATATTTCAAAACTCAAAAAAATTCAGAATTAAATCTTGAAAAACATTCTGCTTTTCATAACCTAGGCAACTCTTACATGAAGAAAAAGGATTATGCTCAGGCTATTGAGGCATATAAAAATGCACTTAGAAATAATTCTGAAGATGATGAAACTAGATATAACTATGCTTTAGCAAAAAAATTTTTAGAGGGAGATAAACGTCAAAATTCTCAAAATAATAATGAATCAGAAGATGAAAAAAAGGAGCAGTCCGAAAATCAAAAAGAAAACAAAGAACAAGATCAAAAAAGCGATCAAAATTCTGATTCTGAGAATGAAAAACCTAAAGAACAAGATCAAAATGAAGAAAAAGATCAAGGGGGAGGTCTTTCAAAACAACAAATGGAGAATCTTCTTGAAGCAGTAAACAATATTGAAAAAGATTTAAATCAAAAGTTAAAATCTGGAAAAAAGAAAGTTCAAACAACAAAAAAAGCTGAGAAAGATT
>JGI20151J14362_10002262_pt1 | contig 13642 bp, 10 predicted proteins | sample COG_01_FD_14362 | JGI IMG/M metagenome (IMG submission 14362) | reverse complement strand
AAAAAGCCCCGACCGCACGTACACGCGCGTATAACAAACACGCATACAAACACGTATAACATACACGGCACGGTATGGAAAACGCGCGCGACGACGCGTCTGGCTTGTCTGGCTTGTCTGACACATCTGACGCGTCTGATACGCGTGCTGGCAAATTGGCCGTCGACGTTCTCTCGATTGATCTCGTTCTTATGAACGTGTTGACTTCTTTGACTGGGTACTATCGTTACAAAGCTGTGTATTCGTTCATGGTGCTCGGACTGTTGTCGAAGAAGGATGCAGACGACCTGTTCCTTCAACCCGCTGAGATTCAATACGGACCTGGCGGGTTGAAAACGTTGATGCAAACGTGTTCTGCCGTCCTCAAACTCATTCGATACGAACACGGCTGGCTATTCTGCGAGCGCAGCGAAGACGTTATACGTCACTCGGTGCTGGGCCCTCGTCGTGCCTGGTTTACGATGATGCACGTCGTGCAGATTGGCCTCGATGCGTCGATCGTCAACGCGATGATCTGCACGTACAACATCGACGCAACTGTGAATATTCCGTTCCGGTTGGTGCGCCCGGATGTGGTGACAGTTCGACCAGACTTATCTATGGTCGACCACGCTGTGATCATTGGCGATTTCAAGGTCGCCGACGTACTGATACACCATGGCGCGTCGCTCACTGCAGCAGCGCTGTGCCACATGTCGGTGGTCGAGACGCCGAAATTTCATCCATTCGACGACGATCACGTCATGTATGAACGAGTGGTCGATTACCTCGTATCGCATGGCGTCTCCCTCGACGGGTCCATCGGTGGATATAGTCCCGTAGCGGACACGAATGTCCTGGGTTTCATCGCATACTGCTCGGCGANGTGTACTGAAAAGTCGCCTCTCTTGGTTGCACGCGCAGTCCTAGCAAGGGGGGGTGACGTGAATGCGCCTGGGCATCNGGGTCTGTCACCGGTGCTGTGGGCGATNCGGTANTGGAACCTACATCTCACCCGGCTTCTGTTGGAGCATGGTGCGATGATCCCGCGCACCATCTCGCCAGACGATACTACCACGATACCAGTTTCGCACCTCATTTATTCGGAGATGACGACACCGTCGTTCGTCACGGAAGATGATATTGAAATTGACGCCACCCGGCCATACAAGGTGCTGAAATTGCTCGTGCGATATGGGGTCGACGTTAATGATTTCTTCGACGCCAAAAAACCCCATACGAGTTCACTGACAGGGATGTTGTACCAATTGTACACAAACCGAAATGTTGAAGTTGACCGAATTGGGAATGTCACACCGATCGAGCCGAAGTATCGCAAATGCGCGCACGATCTTTGTGAGTTGATTATGCGGCATCTTCTGTAAAGGTGCGATCCCAAATGGTTTAAACACAAACTGTGTATCGATATCCCATTTGGTTTACATGGTACGAATGGGTTTCAGGCTACANGTAAGTNNAAANNCAACNCTNTGTCATTAAACTATGAAAATATGCGTACTACGCGGCCATATCCTCTTTAGTTTCACAGTCCTGTCCCTAAACCCGGGTTTAGTGACAAGCTAAGGGGTTTTGTGAAACTAAATCGGACGAAACCCTAGTTTTATGGACAGGACCGGTGGTTTCCTAGATGGGACCCGGGTTCGGGGGGTTTTTCAAACGGCTCTGTCGACGAGCTAAGGCATTTCGGATAAAAACGCGACCGGTTTTGGACGGATGTTGAAACTAAATGGTATCGGCTAGCGTGTGCGTTTCCAATTTCGCGTTGACTCGGTCAAACGGTTCTGTCCAGCGTCGAGCGCGGCCGTCCATGAATTCTCGCGTCTCGAAAACCATCAAGGACTCGAGCAAATTGATTTACCAACGCCCGGTCGGTCTCGGCGGTAAGATGATGACATAAACAAAACCCGGCGTCGGTTGGTAGTTCGAAGTACACTGGACATTTTTTCGAGCNTTACCACANCGCTTCGAGATTGCGAGGAGTCGGTTTTCCGTGAACCTGGCGTTCGCGGTCGGGCANAATAGAAATTGGCCAAAATAACCGTCGGCTCGGTACTGCGAGCACCTGGCTGCTGGGTTTCCTGTCGCACCGACCCGGCAATTTCTNTAGGACCGGATGGCCTCCTCGATCGCGGCTGGGGACACTCTGCGAGCAATTAATGTCATTGCGGTCAATTGTGTGGTGGGGGACTGAACGGAANTGGTTTCTTTGAAATGATTGTGTTTTTACTCGCGCGAGACGTTCTATTTATACGGCGAATTTNCCAGCACGGTAGGTGGCTTGGTACCTGGCGAATTCGTATAAATTCGNGGTGTCNTCCTGTTCCGTATCATTCAAAAACATTCTCCACACACCCCGGCCGGATCATCCCAGAAGTCCATTTATACGACCNACCGAATCAAACAAAGCGAGCAATAAAAATGCCGAATTACGTTCNCCACGCCCCCCACACGTTTGAGAAGTTGNTCACCATCTCCAATTGCCATTCAATCGAGGACGCAGCCAGGCGTGCATTCAGAAACAAACGATTCACCGATGCAGTGGCGTTTCTCCGCGAAACAAACGGGCGCACGGTCAACGTGTTTCTCCGCATCCAGGACGATGATGGTAACATGTCAATCCGCAAACTGGAATCGTTCTCGCTCGGTAGGAAATCCGGAGGACGATTCCCACTCCATACCGTTCCCGACCTGTTCTTGAAAAGCCCTCGTGAGATTTTCAAGTACTATGTCACCGCGGAACGTGTGGTCGACGCAGTGGTCAACACCACACCGATCGCTCCATCGAAGCGGGTCAGTGTGAGGCGCACCGGCACCAAGAACCTCGAGGCGTCGTCTGTCTCCTCATCGACGTCGACACGGGCGTCGAACTTTGACCCGGTGACGTTGTCGATGGATCAGCAAAAGAAACTTCTCAGCAGGATCCACACGAGGATCAAGGCAGACTCGGCTCATTCGGTCGTTGCAAATAAGTATCTGTGCATCTGATTACATCAGCATTTACAGTAAAGCAAACACGATCAATGGACGATTTTTCGAACAGACCGTTTTTTCCCCAATTTCCTTTTCTTGCCGATGGTCAAGAACGACGATGCAGCTCACGCGTTTCCAGTATACACTCTTAGGGATCGGGTTGCTTATGGTAATCGCGTACATGATTACACACGCCCGGTCCGGACGGCGCAGTTTGGGTCGTATCGATGCGGAGCGTGAACTGGAAAGACTTCAATACCTTACCGATCGCGCTGAAACCGCGCGAGACGAAGCAACTCGTACCAGGCGCGCGGCGTTGGCGAAGCATATGAACGAGCTTTCAACGTCGGGCGATCCGCACCAAAACTTACTCGAGCTCGCGACAGTGTACAAATTTGGAGAATTCGGGATCGCTCAGCCGAACGATGACGCGGCGGTCGCATGTGCCAGGTGCGTCCTATTCACGTCGGCAGATCCGGTGGTGAAGTCGAAAGCGCGTGCGTTCATGTTTGTCGAAGCCGTTGGCGAGATCGATATCGACCACTCGGCACCACCGCTCCCATTCGATTTTGCTCGAGCTGCGATCCGGCGGGCACAGTCAATAACGCAACCTGGTAGGGTACTCGGACAGGCGAGAGCTGCCGCGCGGGAGCCGCATGCGCAGCGCGTCGTCGTCGAGTCGGATCCACAAAATTCACACGATAGTGGTGTCGTTGCGTCGACGCGCGATACGCTTCGTGGTCTCGAAGAAGTCGATCAGGGAGGGATTGATTCCATTCGCGAACACGTGACCAAGTTTATCACAACGTGTGATATCGATGACGAAGAAAAGGTAAAGGCAATCGTGGCACTTGAATCGATCCGTGACGAAATCGATTCACCCTATATTGGAATCAGCGAAGTGGATGCGCTCGCGCGTGTGTGGCAAGCAGTTCCAGACAAGACGGTTGTTGTTCAGCAACTCGCAAGCGCGATTGAGCACGGGGTTCCGGTTTGTCATTCGGGAAAGATGGCGAGACTGGCCGGGTGTATGGACGTTGTCGACCCCGGACAGCATGTCCCGGTGTGGGCCGTCCGACAAGAGGTCTTCAGTCTCGCGTCCAAGGTCCGTGACGATGTTCTCGGACGGTTATCGAGCGAAGACGCCCAATTGTACCAGACCGGGCACCACCCCGCGGTTGTTCAATCAATGACTGACGAACTCAGGCGGCGCGTCAGTAATATCGAGGTCGGGACGCTCGATCAGTCGGTCGTTCGGAGCATCCTCGATGACGCGACCGCTGCGTTCTAAGTCCGGTGGTTCCTGCGTCGATTCGTCGCTCGGTACCTCGACAATCCAGCCTTGTGAAGCACGTTCTGGCGCAGCTCTTCCGGTAGGTTGGTCGCGAGGAACATGGAGATCTTTGCGGCATTGCGCGCAGATCGGGTGGTGATGTCGAAGATGCGTTTCCGGGCTGATTTTGGGACGTGGTCGTCGAACGCGTCGCGTTGTACGATGTCGAGAATACGCATACCAGAGGCGTCGCGCGTCGTCGGGATCTCCCCGTCGTATACGCGCGCAATGACTCGACGAATGAGCGAGACGTCGCCGAATCGGACCAGACGGTGCAGCGCGTGCATCCGTTTTTTGATGTACCCGTTTTCGATCATCCAGGCCAGCATTGTACCGAGTTTACTGAGACCTCGTTCGTGTGCTTCGTTCAGTGCCATGTCGACAATGTTCTCACCGTTGATATCGCGTGTGGCCGGGTCGGCGCCGTGGCGCAAAAACAGTTTGAATGCGTCAACGTTTTCGGTGAGTACCGCCGCTTCGAGTGCGCTCGCGTTCTTGGGACGGTCGGTTCTGTTCAGCCTGAACCCATGTTTAATCAGCACGACCATACACGCCAAGAGAGAAGCTCGGCGCGTCGCCCTTCTCGGTTTCATCATAATGAGTGCATCGATCATTGTAAAGTAAATGCCGCGCTTACCCTTACAGTACGCGTCTCGGTTGACGTCAACACGATCGGCGATTGCGGACACCATCTTGGCATGGCCTGTCCACGCGACCGCCATGAGCAACGGGATTCGGATCGAGGCGAGTGGACATGGCGCGCCGCCGGACATGGTCCGGGTCTCGTCAACGAGTGGTTTCAGTTGGTTCAATTTCATGAGCTCGCTCCCACGGATCGGGGTATTGAGGACAAACTTGGGCACGTGTGCCGCGGTCTTGGCGAATTTCGTCGCGTCACCAGTGAGCGCAATCTCGAGGAGATCACGCTGGGTATCCCAAACGACTGGTGTCATCACTGTCATCGGTTATATACTACCGCTACAAAATGTTGGTCTACTCAAACGGTATCGATGGCGCGCGTGTGCAAAAAAGAAGGCTTTCAAACCAAGCGTGGTATCCTCAGGAACAACTGCTATGCGTACAGCGTCGGTGTGCTCAAATTGGACGGTGATCCGTATAAGCTCCAACCGGGTGACCTGTCGACCGGAAAACCGTTTGAACTCGATACATGCGACGAGGTCGTCGAGCGAACAAAGGAAGATTTGAAGGTGCTGAAAGGCAGGGCAATCAAGTTCTCCGAGAAGTGCGGGAGGAACGAGAACAAAATTGCACTGATCCTCGCGCCCGGAATGGATTACCATTTCCTGGTATTTCACAACGACGTCAACTTTCTCGTGACGTGCAACGACGAAACTCGCGACTCGATCGCCAAGAGATTCGAGGTCGATATCGCGTGCGTGGAGAAAAAGAAGTCGTACAAAAAAGGATCCAGCGTCATGGTCCGCGGTGCAAAGTGTTGGTCACATAAACGCGGGACCGCGTTCCCACCCACGCTCCAGGACTCAACCGGTTCCATCATCAAGGACCCCCGGACGGCGAAATTTGATTACGGCGTTCTGAATTATACCGTGTTCTGTACGGCGTTCTGCGTAAAGCAGCGAGATGATATGAAGGCACCGATCTTTCGAACAACGACGAACGGTGAGCTGAATGTGAAGAAATACGATCGGCGGTATACCGGGTTGAAATCAGTTATCAAGGCGGTGAAGAAACGCATTGGGATGAAAAAATAATATCCATGTTTCGTGATCGAGCACGATCCTTTTTGCTCGACAAATTGATATCACACTGTCACGAGTCAGCACTCGAGAATGCAACCAATCTCGAGCACTTTATCTATAACGAGTTCATCAGGTGGGCGAGAATGAAAGAGATCCCGTTGAACTGGTCGTGTCCTCGGTTCCGGTCGTTGTACACCCAACGCGTGATGTCGGTCGCGTTCAATATCAACAACCCCGAGAATGCGCGAGTACGCGATTCATTACGCCAGGGGACGATGTCGTTACCCAAACTTGTACAATCAAGACCCGAAGAGCTGTTTCCAGAGCGGTGGGCGGCGGCATTTGAATCCGTCGCATTGGCGCGGCTCAAGAAAGAAGCAGCGTCGATCGATCCAGCGAGTGCACCGGACGGCGCGTTCGAGTGTAGTAAATGCAAATCGAAGAAAACGACGTACTACCAGCTTCAAACGCGAAGCGCTGACGAACCGATGACGAATTTCGTCAATTGTCTGAATTGTGGAAAACGCTGGAAATGCTAACTATGTACCACTTAGTAACATGTTATCTTATTAACCTCAAAAATACACGCTCGCTCGGCGGTCGGAGTGTGACCAACATCGTACAACTCCCGTGAGATGATATCGGCGACGAGTGCCGCGCGCGCGCACGCTCGTACACCATCCGGCGCGGGATCGTACCGGATCAATTTCGGCTGGACCCCATACTCCCGGTGGTACGCTGCGAGAATACGGGCTTCGCGGATGCGTTCGCGACGGGGGCAATATGACGCGTGTTTATTCTCGTCACACTCGACGATGATGAGGTTGTCGTTTCGTTGAAAAACAAAGTCGGGACGGTACCGCAAGCCCGGGGCGCGGCGATTGTGTGAAATCAACGGGAGCGTGCGTGCGATAAATGCTCTCAGTGCGATTTGCTCGAATTTCGGCATATTCCTATTTTATTGGCTTTACTGTAAGAGATCGGTATCATGGCGAATGTTCTATCACTCGATACGATCGAAGAGTTTGTGTTCAACACGGCAAACGTCACGATCGGCGATGCAACGCTTCCAGGCTATGCCATCAAACCGACGAAGGCGGGTATTCTCGATTTCGATCAAAATGGAACGAGCATCGCGCGACTCGAAATCGACGGGAACGTCGAGGCGGTTGGGTTACAGTTACGCGCGAGCGCTGCAGAACGCGTGATGATTTCGGGCGGTGCGAATACCATCGCGGCGTCGACGTACCCCGGCGCGTGGGTCGGAGACGCGACCGGGCTCATCTCCGGCGTGGTCGACGATGCACGACTTGTTGGGGATTATAGTTTCGGTAACATCGTGACCACCGGTGCGGTCACTGCGAATACGGTAGCGGGCAATCTGGATGCACCGCTCCTCACGTCCGGGACGATGCATAACGACCGACTCGATGGCACGTATGCATTCAATTCACTCAATGCGAACGTGATAATCGCAGCCAACGCGATTGGTAATATCAACGCGATCAACGTCACGAGCGGAACACTCAATGACGCGAGACTCGCCGGGGCGTACACTTTCGATACACTCGAACTCAGCGGGAACGTCGATGCGACCAGTGGGATTGGGAACGTCGATGCATCGGTCGTTACTACCGGGGTCCTTTCGAACGATCGACTCGTTGGATCGTACACGATCGACGCCGCGACGACGCCAGTGGTCGATTCGGATACGGTCCATGTCCCCAGTCTCGAACCAAATCGGGTCGTCGTCTCGGACGGGCCCGGCGTCTCGTCATCAGCGACCACGGCAACGGAGCTTGGGTACATCAATGACACGACCGGCTCGATCCAAACACAACTCGACGATATTCATGCCGGTACCATCACCGGGTCGTCACTCAATAATCTCGTGGCGAATAACGTGACATTGGGCACCCTCGACGACGCGCGATTGACGGGGTCGTATACGTTCGAACACATTGTACTCACAGCCAATCAAACGGCATCAAGTATCTCGGCCAACGCGAACGCCAGCCATCTCACAACCGGGTTGATCGATCCCGGACGGCTCGCCGCGGCCGATTACGATGATGTGGGTATCCTGGCGATACTCGATTCGCTCGTGGCCAGTGTCGTCGACGCAGTACTCGATGCGGACGATCTCGTCAGTGGAATCGTCCCAAATGCGCGTATGGACGGCGCATACGCATTCGATTCGCTCGAGTTGGATACGACGGCGAACGCCGATTGGGTCCACGGCGCATTCGATACGTCGCGTCTCACCACCGGGGAAATCCCGGTCGGTCGGTTCAATTTCGAAACCGTCTCGTCAAATGTCGTATCGGTAGGGTACAGACTCGGAACAGAGTCGAACCGATGGGACGACGTCTATGCGAATTCAGCAACCGTCGATGATATCGTCATTCGACCAGGTGGGTCTGTGCAGTCGACACAACCGAGTGTGGTCTCGATGCAACTCGATCTCGAATCCACGAGCTCGAATATCGTTGCGTCGTCCGCGTCGTATACGGTCGGTACACCGTCTATACCGTGGTCGAACGTGTACACAACGACGGCCCACGTGGCCAATTCGTTGATCATCGTTGGGAATGTGACGGATCCGTCCGGCAATTCAGTCGGCTTTGATCTCGAAAACGTCGACGTCGCACTGCTCCCGCGGTATGGTGATCAGTGGATCGGAACCAACGTCCGGCCGTGGGAAACGATCGATGCATCATCACTCGTTGTCGGCGATTTCGGTGGAAACACCATCACCACGGCATTGATGTCAACCAACGCCGCCACGATCGGGAACGAGTCGCAACCATGGTCGAATGTCTTTGCGTCCAATATCACAGGATCGGTCGATGGGGTATGGGTCGGTGACGTTTGGTCCCAACTCGATATCTTCACCGGGACGATCGAAGCACTCGATGGCGTAACCCTCAAAAGCGAACCGGTCAGTTTCCGGTTTCTCCCGGACGAGACGACGGGACTCGGGCTCGTCGATGGGACGACGCCCGGCGGCGTCGATGTGACAGTCGGCGGAACGGTCGCGACGCGTATCATCAACGGGGCCATTACACAAACCGGGAACGTGAACCCGGTTGGGAACACTATCTCCTCACTCGGGAAACCATTGTTCGGGTATTCTGATCTACACGCGAACGCGGTTTACACACCGATCGGGAAACTCGACGATGGTGTTTTGGTGAATACATTCGACTCGGTTGGGAACGTCTCGTTCGGATCGTGGTCAGTGAGCGACAGTGTCGTCGCGGCGTCGTTCGTCGGGAACGCAAACGCGTCGTCGATCGTGTCTGGAACCGTCTCGGACGGTCTGTTTGGTGGGTCGTATACCGTGTCGAATCTTGACGTCTCGGGATCGTTCGCGATCGATGGATCGTTGGTATGTGGAGACATCGTCCCGACGGCAAACGCAACGTACGATCTTGGATCGACGTCCAATCGATTCCGCGATTTATACGTCTCCGGCTCGACGATTACTCTCGGCACAGCGTCCTTATCGACCGTTGACGGTGTCGTCAATATCTCATCGGACGTCGTCGTCACGAACGGTGTGAGTGGGTCCGGATTGGGCGCACAATTGATCGCCAGTAATGTCCAGATCGTGGACATTGGATGGGACCCAATCGACGATACGGCGATGGCCCTTTCTGGAGGGTATATTCTCCTCAACGGTAGCGGATTCGCACCGTCTTCCATCGTCAAAATCGGTGATACGAACGCCGTCGCCACATCGTACGTGAGCAGTACCCAGTTGAGGGTCCAGGCACCGGCGAAGTCGATTGGGACATATAACGTATCCGTGGTCCGACCGGATACAAAGACCGCCACGCTCCCATCCGCATTGACGTATTCGGACGCCGTCACGTGGATCACGTCCACTTTGCTCGGGGATGTGTACCATGATACCGTAGCAGGGGCTGCTGCGGTCAATGTGACTATTCAAGCGACCAGCGATTCAAACGTCACATATGCAAACACAACTTCACTCCCAACAGGTGTGGCATTAAACTCAACAACTGGAGGACTCGTTGGAAATATCATCACCTACTCAGACACAGTGTACAGTTTTGACGTCAAGGCGACAGATTTGGAACTCCAGGATGCAACGAGAACATTTATACTACAGCATATCGGTCCAACACCTCTATTCACGAGCGATGCGTCCCAAACGTTTTCGTACGTGACAGACACAAATTCGATCAAGGCATGGGGTAGAAATGCACATGGTCAGTGCGGTGTCAATAATACAACGACACCTATCACGTATACTCAAATCGGAACAAATGGCTCATTAGCAGGGAAACGAGTCATTAAAGCAGAATACGGTTTCAATCATGCAGTGTTCTTATGTTCTGATGGGAGTGTCCATACATGCGGTGATAATAGTACAGCGGTCAATGGAACTGGAGCACTTGGAGATGGGACTACAACGGACCGATTGGTCCCCGTCAATATCACGAACTCTGGGAGTTTAAGTGGAAAGACCGTGAATAAGATCTCGGTAGTTGCTAATTGGACTACAATGGCACTCTGTAGTGACGGTACGCTACATGCATGGGGGCATTTCCCCTATGTTGGATTGGGATGGAGCGGATCGAATTCCCACTCCCCTGTGAATATATCATCTTCTGGGTCATTGAGTGGAAAAACAATAAAAGACGTCTTCTGCGGGTGGGACACAACACACGTCATCTGCACGGACAATACAATACATGCCTGGGCGGGTAATCACCGGGGGCAAGTTGGTGATGGGAGCACCACATACCAGGGCACGCCAGTGGAGATAACAACATCCGGGGCACTCAATGGCAGGACTGTTACGTATATTGCAACTGGAGGATATGTATGCGGCGCAATTTGTACGGACGGATCACTCGTGACATGGGGAACTAAACAATATGGAATTTTATGTGATGGTGTTGATGGGGGGGGTGTCGCTGCACCGACCCCAACCGTACGGGGAAATATCGGGTCATTGACTGGAAAAACAGTGAAAAAAATAGAGTTTGGTAGCAATCATGCGATTGCACTGTGCACGGACGACACGCTACATGGATGGGGGTACAATGCCGAAGGACAAGTTGGAGACTCGTCAACTACAACCAGGGTTTCCCCCATATTAGTCACGGTGAGTGGAAGTTTGAGCGGAAAAACCGTTCGGGATATCGTTGTTGGACGGCTTAGTTCATTTGCGATTTGCACCGACGGGACAGTCCATGGATGGGGCGATTATCTCGCTAACGGATCTTACAGCACGCAACCGGTGGATATCACCGCATCATTGTAGACTGATCACTGATTGGCGACCACGTCGCGTGCGTACTTGTCCATTATAGACTGCTGTTAGTTCGAGTGCGCAGACGGTCGACGCGGCGTATACGNNNATCANCGCANCATTGCTAGTTCANNNTTAAGGANACANCTGATTGAGTTCGGTGTACGTCGCCATGGATATCGTCACGAATGCCGTACTCGGACCGGTACTANGCATCGTTGTTTCGAAACAATGCGCCTTGCGCGCCGCACCGATATACGNCGAGTCGGTTCCAGTGCAAATGACGATCGCGCTCCATTCGAACATGTCCACGCGACAAATATACACAACNCGCGCGGCAGTATGCACTACGGTGGAGAACTCGATGGTAACCACACCATCACCAATCGTGACTTTTTCTGGACCGGTGACGACGTTACCGTCGCCACTACAGAACAGAATGGCCGCGTCGGGTGCGTTGAAATGTTGGATGGGTACGACCGTGTCGGGCGTGGGGCAAAACGACGCGATGGTCGACCCCGACAACCCATCGGACACGGTGATCGTCGTCGGGTGTTGGTGCAGCTGCATACACAGCTCACCCAAACTACCCAAACTACCCAAACTACCGAAACCGAAGAGTTCGGCAGTATGCAACGCATCGAGTGTACACTGCCTCGACCACCTCTTTTCGGTCATCGTGAGTGGATCGTCCGCGATCGTGTCGAACGTGTCGAACGCGTCGAACGCGTCGAACGTGTCGAACGGACTCGGTTTTAGAACCGGCAGGTTTTCAAAGAAAACCAGTGGGTCATGTAGCTTCATCGACCCGCTCATGCTTGAGTCGTCGTTGTTGAGTGTGTCGTCGTAGGTGGACACTATAGTATGATTTACAGTATATAGAGAGCGAGTAGAGGGAGGACTTTAACGGAACTCGCGTCTAGGGTTAGGGTTAGGTACTACTACCACGTATGCTTATGTGCCACGTCATCACACGATCATTCTAGAATTTTCAGAGAAAGTTGGCACACACTTTCAAAAACTTCTCGGCGTTCGTATACACACGCATACGTCATCCCCGCTCGCAAACAACACCATACATACTACGTCATGGTGATTTCGACTCCACCGGGCGCGCGCGCGACCGGAAACGGCACGCAGAACAGTTTGAGTTTCGTGTCATCCCAACCTGACACGTACAAGGCAGACATCGATGCGCACATCGCGGATACGTGTATCGACTGTATCGCGTGGATGATGATGCTAGACGGTGATGACGATTTGCTCACAGTCTCCGAAGTCACGGTGTGTGTGAAGATCGATGATGACAATCGCATGTTTTCTCAGAGCGGTCCACCAAGCGACTTTGAGAGGTTGCTCTTCAACGTGATCAAAGACTTTATCACGAGCGAGGTGGGGGGCGATTGGCTCGCGGAAAAATTACAGACCATGGGGTGGTCGTCCACTATCATCAAGAAGATGAACGCCATCGGGTTGGTCGTCGCATTCATCGCGTCTAGGTTCCGCTGGAACGGGTTGGTTCTCGACGGTTTGGACCTCGAGATCAGTGAACCCGAACTGCCTATTCTTCTCAGGCAATCAACGACACTGGTCGGTGATACGGACACGTACGTCGATGTGCTAGTTCGTTATATTTCTCACCCACGCCTCTCTATGGACATATTCAATGGACCCGGTCGTGCTGGTGACGCCGTCCATGCCATCTGGGCCGCGGTCCGTGAGCGCGTCACACCCTCACATGGGGCGATACTACCGGTATCGCCTCAGGTGAACCCCGCGACGACCGCCCCCGCCATCGGGTCGGGTAGCCCCGGGGGGACACTGAAAAAACGAGGTCCGGGACGCCCGAGGAAAAACACGTCCACCCCGACGACCGGCAAGGCGAAGCGCGGACGTCCGAGGAAGAATCAGTCGACTGGACCAGCGGCGGCAGCGAAGAAGCGGACGGCAGCGCGCCGGAACACCAGTGAACTGGAGGACATGGCGACCGTGCTGATGTCGATCGGGAGTGATGCGATACAGCCCCCTCCGGTCCATGTACCAGTGGCCCACATCGATCCAAATCTGGCCGTTCAGCTGGTTGAGCTGATCGCTCGATTTTGGCAGACCACCGCAGAGATCGTGGTCAAATCGATGCTGAAAGGGGACGACTCGATCGCTGCCATTTTGGCTGGACTCATGCGCCTCGATCCGAGGGACGTTGCCGATGTCGTCGCGAGCGTCGTGATTGGGTACAACGGCGAAGTCATCAGGAAGCGAATCTCAGCTGCCTATCAGTGATACTGCGTCTCCAGGCTGAGACCCGGACCCAAATTCTATCCATACAGTAAA
>JGI20151J14362_10002249_pt1 | contig 13687 bp, 9 predicted proteins | sample COG_01_FD_14362 | JGI IMG/M metagenome (IMG submission 14362) | reverse complement strand
TGTCGGCGATAAACGCCACGCGCACGGCAGATGCTGCGGAGATACACGCGAGCGCGAGAAAGATAAACAAACGTCGAAGAAGCATAGTTGTTGCGTGTACTTGTTGATGTGAGGATTTTTTTTCTTTTGTTTTTTTTCCTCTCTTTCATCGGTCTTGTTTCCCTCGTTAAAATTGGTGTTAAGCAAACGCGGTGGTGTACGTGTGTGTGTGTGTTATTACAATAATAATGACATAAAATTCTCTCTCATATAATTCCGATACATTTGTTAGCGAGCGCGCGCGCGTGCATAATACTTACTTGTTTCAATCTGTTCTTTATCATACCGTGTGTTCGCGAATGTAGCTCGCTCTTCGTTCTTTGGCGACGGCGGATAAATCCGTCGGTTGTGACTCGGTAAAGCTCGCTACTTTTTTCACGCCGCGATAAATGAAGCTTCCAGTAACGCGTAACGGCGAAGCGTTTGGTTTCTTCTTCTGTTTCTTCTCGTCCACTTCGTCTTCTCTTTCCCAACCTCTGAACGCGTTGTCCGAGTGTAAGTCTTTCACTACCCACGGGCCACACTCGCTCAACTTTCGTTCGCACGTGCCGCCGAGAAACGTCGGGGTTCGATCGATGCCACCAAAAACGTCAACGATTTCCTCGAACGCGGCTTTCGATTTTTTTTCACCGGTGATACGTCCGAACATGGTGACTTTCTTGCGCATTTGACTGTCTAAGAAACCGCTGACGGCGTGCCAAAAGACTCTGACGTTCAAACTCGCGTTGACGACGTAGAACTTATAAATCAAATCTGGGTACTGTTGTCGGAATATAATCATCATGTTTTTGAACATTTCCACGCGTTGTTTCGCTTTCAATTGTTTCCCATCTCGGAATTTCAACGCGATGTCTTTCGAGGCGTCGATGACAACCACGCACTTGTCGTGGACAATCACCGCGTCTCGCGTTTTCAAGCTCGGAAACACGATGTTCGTTAAATACGTAAAAAACATCCCATAATTGGCTTCAACGATTGTTCGAGCATCGATAGAAGAGTGTTCGCTACCAGAACTTTTGCTGCTGATACTGTTACTTCTACCGCTTTTCTTGTTATACTCCGCGGCGGACATCGTCATCATGTTCTTCGACGCGTCCCCGACGCGCATGCAGCACACCGGAATCCCTAACGGCGTGTGCGTCGTGTAGACACTCATGCACGGATGCGCCTTGTGTACCTTTTTCTCTAACTCGCTCATCCCCCCGTCCTCCTCCTTCATCGTCCACCTTCTCAAGTACTCTCGCGGCTTCATCTTCTCTCTCCAGTCCATGGAGTTCACGATCATCCTCTTCGCCGCGTACACGTCCGAGCTGTTTTTCGTGCTCGACAAGTACCTCCTCAAACAATTCTCTCTATCGCCACCTACCATCATATCTTCCGGAAACTTTACGTCTTCCACCTCCTGTTCCAATTTCTTCACGTTCTCCTCGTACCCATTGACCACCTCTCTCGACCGACGCCAAATAACCAGCGACCGTCTCGCATTTTTATGCTTCTGTTTCGACCACATTCCCATGTTCTTCCCGTCGAACGCTTTCGCTTCGAACGACCTCATCTCAGACTCTAACTCCCTCTCTATCGCCAGTTTCCTCTCGCGGTACAGCACCCACGGCATGTTTCCGTGCACTTTCCGAAACACGTACCAAAACTTCATCGCTTGCAACGCGATGAACACTTTGACTTTTGATATCTGCGTTTTGTTCTTTCCGTTTTCGTCTGAGTCGTCGACCATCTTTCTCCGTCGTTGTTCGAACGCGTTCAATCGTTCGTTCATGACGACGGCAATCGGTACCAAGAGCGAAAAAAACGTAAACGTGACGTCTCGAGCGTAGTCCTCTGGGAGAGACAAAGAGACGAACATCTTATTCAACCGGAACGGTTTATATTCGTTCCAAACGAATGCGAAGAACCAGAGCGAAAGCATCACCCACGAGAAGAGGAATGGTTTCATCATTATTTATGTTTATGATAATATCGATGACGATGATGATGTTTTTCGCGCTCTTCGTCCAAAATTCTCCTTCTTTTTACCGCGTCTTCTCTGCCCTCGTTGTTCGTGTTCTTGCTTTTGCTCTTACCTCGCGCGTGAGTTTGCGAATAGGTACGTTTTTGTGCCGTTAATAAGATTCCAAAAGAGAGAAAAGGAGAGCAAAAGGTCAACACTCGGCTTATATTAAATTTTTAAATTTTTTAATAATAAATGCGAAAACGCTTCTTTTGAAGATCTCAAAAAATAATACGAACTCAATAATATACGATGCGCGATGCCGACGACGACCGCCTTCTTCTTCCTTTTCAACGAGAACATCAACAAGAAGAGACGTGGAAGAAGAATTTAAGGAGGAGAAGGAATAAAAAGTTCTTCTCACTTTTCGCGGTCGTTTCCTTTGTCGTCTTTCTTTCCATCTCCTTTTGGTTCACCGAGGAGGGAACTCAAAATATGGAAAAAGTTTTTGAACGGGAAGACTTTAAAGGTTTCGTGAAGGAAGTGAGAAATGCGAACGCACAGATTCGAGCGCACGAGGAGAGAATGAATAATGGCAACAGTAAAGATTCATCGTCGTCGTTGCGAAGAAGAACGCTGAAAGATTACGCGGCGATACTGTTCACGCAAAATTTGTGTTTCGATTATTTTGTTCCGCAAGGAGGGCCGTACTTTTGCTTGTATCCGGTGCTTTGTTTCGGATCGGATTTTTATAGCTGCATGACGAACGCCGGAGTGGTACAAGAAGCGTACGGCATTGATTCACAGAGCGCGTACAGTGTCGGAAATTCGCTCTTGAATAGCTTTTGAGTCGCATTAAAAATGAACTTTTAATTAATCATCTCCTCGGATAATCGATGAATGGCGTTGACGAAATAATCAACCTTCGCGCAATCCTCTTTCCCGCCTAAACCTGCACCTAAATTCGCGATGTATTTTTGTGGTCCAAAGTCCTGTAACATTTGCTTCGCTTCCCTTTCGATCTCCTCGAACGACCCGTCGACTAAGAGTTTCGGGTCAAAGTTGCCTTGGACGCTGGACATGTTCGCTTCGCCGCCCGCCGCGCCCGCCAACGTGTTTCTCGCGTACTTTCTATCCATAACCGTATCTAAGGTGATGCAATCGTACCCGATTCTTTGCAAATCGGAAATCGCGTACGGTGCATCTCTCGCAAAACCAAGCAACGGGACGTTCGGATGTCTTTTTTTCAACTCTTTGGCAATCTTCTCCATCTCCGGCAACGCGAACTCGTAAAACTCCTTCTCGTCGATGTGTTCGCACATCGCCTCGAAAACTTGCACCATGTGCGCGCCGTTTTGAATTTGCAAATCTAAATAGTCGATAACCACCGTCGTCAGTCGTCCCAACAACTCCCTCGAAGCCTCCGGGTGGTTCTTCAACCAGTTCATCCCGGAATCCGTGTTCTTTCTCGAACTCCCGCCGACCATGTAATACATCAACGTCCACGGCGCCGCGCTAAACCCAATCAACGGAATTTGTAAGTTTTCTTTCTCAATCTGCTCGTTAATTCGTCGGACTGATTTCAACACGTGCGATAATCTTTCCTCGACGTCAATCGTTTTCGGTACTTTCGTCTCCAAATCCTCCGGCGTTTGCAACGGCCTCGGAACGACGATACCTTTACCTCCCGGCATCTCCACGTCCACGTTCATCGCCTCCGCGATGACTAAAATATCCGAGAACAAAATAGCCGCGTCTAACTTATACCGTCTCACCGGTTGCATCGTCACCTCGCACACGTCCTCTGGATCGTCCAACAGTTGCAAAAAATTCTTCCCGGTATCTTTCTTATACTGATTATATTCCGGTAAATGTCTCCCGGCTTGACGAAACAACCAAATCGGCGTCTTTGACACCTTCTCCCCTTTCGCCGCTTTAATCATGGAATCGTTCGCTGGATTCCGGTTCTTCAAAGTCGCCGGGTCTGTTTTCGATTTCAACGGACTGAGGGTGTTGTTACAGGCAAATCCGCGATATCTCCTTCTCGTCGTCCTCACCGCTCGGGATGTTGTTGATGAAAATGATGAAAATGATAATGCATTCGCATCATCGCGCGAGGATGAGGTGCTCCTAAACCTACGCGAGGAGCGAGAACCACCACCACCACCGATAACAGTAACACCGCTCGAACACGAAGACGAAGAAAGTGTTGTTACACTCATCTTTATCGCACTGCTCGTTTGAGAGAAGAAGAGAAAAAGAATACACCTTTATTATTCGTAGTAATATTTGTGAGAGATTTTTATCCAAAAAGAAAGGAAGATCTCGTCTGTGTTGTGAGAGAGCAGTCCAAAGAGAAAAAAAGAAAAAAAAAAGAAAAATTCCGCCGCCAGAAAGAACAACTTCTTTCTTTTCAAGCACGTTTCTTTGCTTTAAAACGACTGTGTTTTATTACGCGCGCAGAGGCACACACACATATATATAAACGAATAAGAGCTAATAACTTATATATATATATATAATGCCGGGCCCGTCGAACCACGGGCAGCGGAACAAAGCGCACAACCACGGGAAACACCAATCGAAACACACGTCGAAATTGCACAAAACGGGAACACATGGGGGTGGCGTCTTGAAAAAAATTGGAAAGGCGAATTTAGGCGTCGGGAATAAGCGAGAGCGATTGATACGAGCGAAGCAGGCGAGAGACGCGAATAAAAGGATGGTTTCGTACGAGAAGAAGTTGGAGAAGATGGCGCCGAAAGTGGTGGCGGTGATGACGTGTGATGGTGGGGATTACGACGCCTCGGATTTGAGAGATTTCTTGGGGAAGTTTGTGAACAGTTGCGAGAGGAGGAAAGAGCTCGCAAATGAGGGGTTCGTGGTGGCGGAGAAGTTGTTTCACGCGCCGAATTTGCCGCAGACGGTACGAGTGGAATTGCACGATCACAGGTTCCAAATTATGCTCGTCGATCACGGGCATAAATTGGCGGCGTTGGAGGCGATCAAGTCGGCGGACGTTTTGGTGTGCGTGGCGTCGGCGCACTCGAAAAAAGAGGAAAAGTACGATCCGCCGAACGAGCAGTTGGTGGAATCGACGATGCCGACTTTACGCGCGCAAGGGTTGCCACCAACGGTGGTGGCGTTGAGGAACTCGATGAAAGTCAGTCCGTCGGAACGAAACGCGGCGAGAAAACTCGGGATGCGGATAGCGACGGAGGAGATTTTGAGCGTGCCGAAAGATCGGGTAAAGTCGCAATCGGTCGATACCGAGCAAGAGATGAAGATGTTGGTGAGAATGGTATGCGAACAAAGAGCCCAAGCGCCGGCGTGGAGAACGCAAAGACCGTATATCATTTCCGAACTATCTACGATTGAACCGATCAGTGAACACTTGTCCAATTTAGTCGTCGAAGGGTACGTTCGAGGGTGCGGCGTGAGCGCGAACCAGTTGTTTCACGTGCCCGGAGTTGGAGATTTTCCTCTGGAGAAAGTGGAACTGATCGAAGAGCGAGTGACGAAAAGGCATAACACGAAGAATAAGAGTAGTAATAGTAAGAGTATTAGCGATTTAGAAATGGGGAAAGTGAGACAAGAGGCTTTAGAAACCTTCGTTCCGGACCCGGAAAAGAGAGAGCCGGTCGTGCGAGAGAACAAACCGCCAAACGACGTGGAATACGACGAAGACGCGCACGACGCGAGATTAGAACACTTGAAATGGGAAGACGAGGAGAAGAAGAAAGTGATGATGCGATTGAAACCGAAAGGATGGTCGGATTACCAGGCATCTTGGCTTCCCCGAGACGAAAGCGACGACGAAGGGTCGCTCTTCGAAGAAGAAGACGAAGAAGATGCCGACCAAGGCGATTTTATTCGAGAAGAGGATGCTAAAATGGATGATGATGATGATAATGATGATACTGATGGTGGTGGTGATGGTGGTGGTGGCAATGAAAGAACAACAAAGACAACAACAATGACGATATCCACCGGAAAAGGAACGACGAACCAAAACGAGAACAACGGTGACGAGGAAATGATGACGATGGATGACCACGAAGAAGGCGACATCGAATACGATTCCGACGAAGAAGAACAAGAACATTGGGACGGTGATTTACAAGGCGATATATCTTCCGACGACGACGAAGAGACGCTAAAAAACTTGCTCGAAGCGTCGAAAGATAGCGCGAAACGCGCGAGATTACGCGCTTTGGAGGATGAAAATTTCCAGTACCCGGACGAAGTTGAATTCCCGGAAGACGTCGAAGCGCGCCGACGGTTCGCGAAATACAAAGGGTTGAAATCGTTTCGAACGTCCCCGTGGGATCCGAAAGAAAATTTACCGAGAGATTACGCGCGAGCATTCGCTTTGGCGAGTTATAAGCGACTCGGTAAACGCTCGAAAGAGTATTTGGAAACGACCATGGATTTAGACGTCGGTTCGTACGTTCGATTGACGATTAAGGGCATCCCGACGGTGTGCTTGGAGAACTTGTTAGATCCGCAATCGTCCACGTTTTACTCCTCAAAAATTCCTTCGTCGGTGCAACTGCAAGTTGGCGATGCCGGTGGACTCGGGGGAGGTGTTGGCCAACCGTGGCGAGGGTGGACGGGAGGCGCTGGCGCTTTAGTCGTTTCTGGTTTACTCCGCCACGAATCGCGCATGACGGTCATGCACTTTGGCGTTCAAAAACGAAAAGAGTACACGGACCCGGTCCCATCGAAACACTCGATGTGGTGGCACGTCGGTTTTAGACGCGAGAAAGCGAAAGCTATATTCAGTCACGACGGTTTAAACGCGGACAAGTTTAAATTCGAACGATTCTTACCGCCTCGCGTCCCGGCTATGGCTTCTTTGTTCATGCCCATCACGTTTGGTCCCGCGCCGGTGTTGGGATTTAGCGAAAAAATCGGTGCCGGCGGCGCCATTCAAACCGCTTTAGTGTGTTCTGGTAACGTTCGCGCGGCAAACCCTGACCGCATCGCTTTGAAACGCGTCGTGCTCACGGGATTCCCGTTTCGCACGCACAAACACAAAGGCGTCATTCGGTACATGTTTTTCAACGCCGAAGACGTCAAGTTTTTCTCACCACTCGAGTTATGGACGAAATACGGTCGACGCGGTAAAATAACCGACGCGTTAGGTACACACGGTCACATGAAATGCCTCTTCAACGGCGTCATCTTGCAACACGATACTGTTTGCGTGACCATGTTCAAGCGCATGTTCCCGAAACTCGAGCGGCACCAACACAACGCGACGAACCAGAACAGCGAAATCGAATTAGAAAATAGAATGCACGATAGGAGAGAGTTTGAACAGACGGGTGATAAAATGCAAATGTATTAAAGAATAGTGCGCAACGATACGTAGAATTAGGAAAACTGTGTGGATAACTGAGGTGGTACCGATAGCGATGAAATGTGACGCTCCTCCTTTGTGTTGTTGTATTAAAATGTTAAAAATGACAGTACATTCTCTTCCTCTTCCTCTCTTCCTCTCTCTCGATTCTTTCATAAACGAGCATTCTCGCCCGACATCATCGAAAGAACACTTCGTTTGAGATGACCTGGATGATGATTAATCGTCATCTTTAAATTCTCGTCTGTCCAAGTATCGATTCGGTCGTAACTCCTTAATCTCCTCCTCGCTCATCTGTTCCCCAGTCGCTTTCAACGTCGCTCGGTTCAACTCTCGAATCTCCTCGATTCTCTCCTTATCTCTGGCTTCTTGCGTGACGAAGAAAATCGGTATCCCTAACCCGGCGCCGATGCCCAACACCGCCGCGATAACCGTCGTTATCGTCTCTTCGTCCCAATCCGCGAGTTGCGCGATCTCTTGTCCTCCTCCCAAAATGACGTTGTTTCTGTGCACATTTTCCCCAAAACGATTTCGATTTTGTCGATGAAAACCACCACTNTTCGAGGACACCACGCGGCAACTTTTGCTCGTCTTTTTTGTCTTCTGAAATCTCGAGTTAAAAGTTGTTTTCGAAGAAGACGTCGTCGCCGTCGTTGGCGTGCGCGCTCTCGACGTCATCGTCGCACTCGTCACAGTATACATATTATTTTTTTTCTTGTTGTGTTATCCAAAACTTTTTTCTGTTGTTGTGACACATCTGACTCTCAAAAAAGAAGCAAAAAAAAACCAAAAAACGAGCGAAAAAAACGAAAGAAGAGCAAACACGTGACAAAAAAAAAACACAAAAAAAGCAAGACCAGAGAGACCACCTCATACGTAAGGATTTGAAGGTTTTATCGTCTGAAGAAGGGAGAGCGGGGCATCTCATCTCATCTCTCTCGGTTTTGAAGGTTGTAATTTCTTCGAGCGACGCGCAACCTGTTGTGTGTGACCGAAAAGAAGAGAAAGCAGAGGGGGAGAGAAAAAGAAGAAGATGTTGACGCACGAGATTCAAAATTTGAAACTCTTTTTGGAAAAGAAAAAAGCGAAATGCGCGCAACATCTGCGCGAGTTGAAAAGAAGAGACCGGACGAACTTGTACGAAGAGAAAGATAACGTGTTAGATGTGTCGGCGTACGCGAAAATTCTCGCCGGTTTTGTTTTTGGTATTTGTTTTGCAAAGATAAAAACGACTGGGTTTTCGCACGTTCTCATGGGCGTCGTTATTATTGGGACGGTACCTCTGTTCTTGATGCAGAACTGGTTAAAATACCCGGCGGAAAAGTCGATCGAGTGGGGTGGGCCGATCTCGTTAGCGACCGATGGTTTAGGCCCTGGATTGGCGAGTTTAATTTTGACCTGGTCGGTCTGTCATTCCATGTGGAACGTTTAGATGATGATGACGCCTATTCTTTTTATTGTTGGATTTCGCATTCGCGCTCTCGCGAAAAACATCAATCACAGAGAGCGTAAGAGAGACCAGCTTAAACATACATACTAATAGTAGCAAATAATAATAATAACAACAACTATAATAATACTGGCAGTGATAATAATATACAAGAATACAAGAAAACGAAATCCGCCGCTTCTTTATGCACACTTTATGGACACTTGGAATTATCCAAGGTCAAGGTAAATTGTAATTCATTTTTATCCAATCTCAACCGAAGAAGACTTTTACTTACGCGAGCTATTTACGATTACCGCGCCGAGCGCGACGGCCGTCGCGCCTAACGCAAACACGTACGTGAAATACCTACAGAAAACAACGGCCAAAGCGGCACAAAACACGCATCAATACAACAAAAAGAGATTAATTAGAAAAAATGAATTCACCTCCAAAGTTTGCGATACCACGGTTCGACGTACACCAATCGTCTCGCGTCCAACACCTCTGCTTCCTCTCGTCCACTTTCTCTCGCGCGACGATCGGGGTCGTAGTCCAAGTGTCTCGTGCTCATTTTCTGACCCCTCCCCTTGTCACTGATCTCTTCTGTTATGTATGAGATACACAACAAAAGAATATTTTGATTTAAATTGGACGCGCTTTTCGCGGAAAAATGGCGGATTAAATTGAAAGACAATCAATCAATCGCTTTTGGACGCAAATGAGAGAGATCTGATGTAAATTTGGGCAATTTCTGGCTTCAAATTTTTTGAACGCTGCCCCCGAGAGCGCACCGGACGAGAGAGAACGACGAGAGATATTTGTTTAGTAACTGAATTTCCCCTATTATTATTAAAGAGTACCTCTGTGAGAGACTTAATAATATACACACACGCATCGCAAAATGCAGACGACGACGACGACGACGAGCACTTTCGCTCGGCGCGGTGCGTCGTCGTCTTTGTACTCCTCCTCGTCGTCATCATCTTCGAATGCTAAAGTGGTACGTTTATTTTTTTTTCCGATCGTTTAACTCTCTCTCACATTTCTGTTTGGATTAGTACGCTCTTTTATGTGTGCACACGAAGCGCGGCGGGTGTCCGTGCAAACGCGCGCGTAGGATTTCCACGCGCTGCTTTACTGCTCTCTTTTTCTGTTTTCTCGTTTTTCTTTCGCGCGCAAAACGATCTCGTCTCAGTCTTTAATAAAAATCATCCCCTGACTCTGACCGGTTGCGTTTGATCTCTCTGTGTGTAGAACAAGAAGAATAGAAGAAATTCGCAAAAGTGCAAAGCTTTGAAGACAACAAATTCGAATTTTAAGGGAAAGAAGGGGATCCAGGAAAGCGAAGGGGAGTTACCGGTGGGCGTCCAAATGCTCACCGCGGCGTCTATTCCGGCGATGTTGATGGGGACGTTAGTTGTTGGCATAGAACAGTTATCCACGGAACCGGCGTCGGCGGGAGACGATGGAAACGGGAGCGTCGTACGTACGACGACGACGTCCTCATCGACAGTGGTAGCGCCACCGGCAGCGGCGAGATCGATGAAGCCAGGGGAGGCGGTCGCACAAGTTGCCGATGCTTCTTCCTCTTCCATGGATTTTGATTTGAAGCAAGTGCTCATCGAGGCGAGTCAATCGGCTCCGGCGACGGAATCGAGCGAGGCGAAAGAGAAGGCGGCGAGAGATAAGAAACAGAAAGCGGCAGACGCAAAAGCCGTCGCGGAGAAGAAGAGGGCGGAAGCGAAGGTGGTTGCCGAAGCGAAGAAACGTGAAGCGGCGCAGAGGAAAGCGGCAGTGATGCCGAAACAAAACAGCGAAAGCGCGAAAGAGAGAGCGCAAAGAGCTCGAGAGATTACACAAGCGAAGATTGAGGCGGATAAAGCGGCCAAGGCGAAAATGCAGGCGGCGAATCAAGCGAAAGCGGAGGCGAGGAAACAAGCGCAGTCGAGCTCAATTGGGCAACCGCGTGAATCGGAAAAGGATAAGATTGCTCGAGTCAACGCGCAATTGAAGAAGAAGCCGGAGGCGGCAAAACCAAAGCCAGTGACCACGGAAACGCCTGCTCCCGTGGCTCCGGCACCATATCCTGCCGTTGAAGCCAAGAAACCGGCTGCCGCGGCGTTCAAAATGCCGTCCATGCCAAAAATATCGACGCCGTCGGCGCCGAAACCGACTTTTGATGCCTCTGCGGCCAAGGCAAAGAGAGACGCGGAGAACGCCAAGAAAGCCGAGGACGCTAAGAAGAAAGCATCAACCCCGGTCGTCGTCGCTGCTCCTGCGCCAGCAACTCCCTCTACCGGTGGTTTGTCCGCGCCAGTGCTCGGAAACAAGAAAGCCACGAAGTCCCCGCCGCCTCCGCCGGCTTCCACCACGGATATTGAAAAGGCGAAAGAGGCTGAAAAGAAGCAACTCGAAGACGCGCTCGAGGCGAAATTACAAGCTGTGCGTGTGCAAAAAGGTAAGAAGGTTGAAACTACCACCACTACTCCGGCGATCGTGAAGAGAGCATCACTTGCTGCTCCGGCTCCGGTCAAACCCGCCACACCGACGAAATCCGTTCCTGCACCCGCACCCAAGGTTGTGGAAAAGAAAATTGAAACGCCAAAACCGGTTGTAGCGCCTTCTTCGTCGACCAGCGGAGACGACTTTAGCATCGATTTCGGTTCCTTCTTCTCGGAGTACATGCAATCCACGCCAGCTCCGATGAAGAAAGTCGAAGCGCCGAAGCCAGTCGTCGTTGAGACGCCGAAGCCAGTTCTCGTTGAGACGCCGAAACCAGTCGTCGTTGAGACACCGAAGCCGGTGGTTATTGAAGCGCCGAAACCTGTGGTTGCTGCTCCTTCTTCGTCCTCCTCTGATGACCTCTCCATCGACTTTGGCTCGTTCTTTTCTCAATACATGGAATCATCGCCGGCACCAGTAAAGAAGGAAAAGAAGGAAAAGGCACCGGCTCCGTCCAAGAAAGTCTCGGCGAAACCTTCTTCTGCGGAGAAGCGCAAGCTCGGTCTCGGCAAGGCGAACTTTTCAAACATGCCGAGATCCGCACCGAAACCGAAAAAGGAAAGAACAGTCATCGAGAAAGTAAAACCAACGTATACGTTTCAACGAACGGGCCCAGCTGATAAGGAAGGATTCAAATCCGCAGACAGGCCGTACTTGAAATCCGCCGCGCCGACGAAGAAGCAAAGTTTAGTCACGGCCATCGCCGGTGGCGTTGGCGTTTTGATCACCTTCGTCGCGACGAGAGATCCGAAATACAAAAACGGCCAAATTGATATCTCGAAGACTTCGGACGGTAAGGTCGATTTCCCGGAACGAACGTTTGAAAAGAAGAAATGGGGCGGCGACGGCGTACCGAAGACGCCGGCGCCGAGGAAGAAGCTTTTCGCCAAGAAAGAAACGACGACAACCGCGCCAAAAACAACCACATCGGTCTCCGTCGTCGATAACGCTGCAGATGCCGGAAAATGGATCGACGCGTGGAAGAAAAACAGCACCACCGGCGGTGGCGGCGACAGTTCCTCTGCCGCCTCCGAGGCCTCCAAATGGATCGAAGGTTGGTCGCAGTGGAGTAAAGACCAAGTCGGCGGCGACGCGACTGCGCCGACGGAAGCGACTGCGGACGGACGAGACTCCGCGGAAAAATGGATCGCGCAGTGGAAAGCGGACGGGTCCCCGACCGACGAATCGCGCAAAGGCGACGCTAAAAAGTGGATCGACGATTGGAAGAACAAAACAAACTAAGAAGAAGAAGAAGAAGAAGAAGATGAACAACACTAAACTAAATATATAATCGAACGAATACACATCACAACGCAATCTACGCATAAACTCTCACTCACTCACTCACTCCTTCATTCCGTCGTGCTATACACGACGTCTTCCTTCTCATCGTCTTTCGGCGGGCAACAAAAGTTATGCCACGATCGCATCGGTTTCCTACACGTCGGACACTTCCTCGCGTCTCTCACAAACTCTACCCTCTTGAACTGATTTCGACGTTTTTTCCTCGACGGCGTCACTTTCGCTTTCGGTACCGCCATGAGCATGACATCAACTCCAGGAGGCGCGTACCCGGGGAGTCCTTCGAACGCGTCGTTCGTTTCTTCAGATTCTTCTACTTCTACTTCGTTCTTTATCTTCTTCTCCTCGAGGAATGCGACGGGAATAGTGCTTCCGATTCCGTTCTCCCCCGACACCGAAGACACGGTAAAACCTCTTCTCGACGAAGAAGACGTCAAACACGGCGCGCAAAACAACTTCGAGCCGCCTTTTCCTCCTCCTTCAAAAAAGGAGCTCCTAATAAAAGCGAGTGTGGTGTTTGTGCTCGTGGTGGTCGTCGACATCCTCGCTTCTTCTTTTATTATGCGCTTCGACGCCATCATCGTCATCATCCCTCGTCGTCTCCACATCCTCTCGCGTAAGTGTTGTTTGTCTCTCTTCTCTCTTTTATGACGAACGAGAAAGAAAAAAAGAAAAAAACGGAGAGACAAGAGATTTTTTTTGTTTAGGGTGTACAAACCTAACAAGAACCAAAAACCTCTTTTTTCTCTCTTCTTTTTAGTCTCGTGGTCTCTTGTGTTTTGGATAAATTTCAGACAGAAATTGGCGCGAACATTAGTAACGACTCTTGCAAGCATCATCACGATGAGCGGTAAAGTTGGTATTTTGACGATTTCGACGAGGACTTCGACGAGCTTTAGTCGATGCTTTTTGTCGTCTTCGTCCGCTTCTGCGCGTTGTGTTCGTACGAATAAAACTTTATCGTTGCGGAGTTTTAAGAATTTCTCATCATCATCATCGCGGAGAGAACAAGGAAGNAGGAAATTGAGAAAAGGCGATGAGGATGATGATGACGTTCATGTTCGTAACGAGAAGAGGAACAGCGTGAGAACGCGGGCGATTT